>Ga0160492_100110_pt1 | contig 77332 bp, 73 predicted proteins | sample DID2MG_FD_108258 | JGI IMG/M metagenome (GOLD analysis project Ga0160492, IMG submission 108258) | Enriched soil microbial communities from UW Madison campus, WI, USA - DID2877_E24_FP2 MG | ecosystem: Environmental > Terrestrial > Soil > Unclassified | place: USA: Madison, Wisconsin | collected... | reverse complement strand
CATGCCGCCTGCCCGGCGCTGGCCTCGGTGCTGCAACGGATGTCGGAGACCATCTCCATCGGCGGGCAGGGCGGCTCCCGGATCGTGAAGGATTCGCTGGCCACGCCCGCCGTGCCTTACCGGGCCGCCCTGGCCCAAGCCCAATGCAGCCAGGGCGACGTCAACACCTTCGTGTTCACCGCCAAATGAGTTCGCGCCCGCATCCGCCGCAGGCCTTCCCGCGAATCGCGCGCGCGCGTCCGGGGCACTCCGGATTCTCGCTGCTGGGGATGACGCTGGCGCTGGCCCTGGCCGCGATGGCCGCCATCTGGGCCTCCAACCAGCTGGTGCAGCGGGTGGAGGATGCGGCGGCGCGTTCCACGGGCACGTGGCTCACCCAGATCCGCCTGGCCCTGGACCAGGCGCTGTCCACCCATTTCACGGCCCTGGCCAAGGGGGAACCGCCGCGCAACGGGCAGGGCGCGCCGTTGTTCGCGGACCCGCTGGCACCCACCGTGGCCGAACTGCGCGCCGCGGGATTCCTGCCCGGTGGCTTTCCGGACCGCTCGGCGCTGGGCTTCGCCGCCCAGCTGCGGATCGCGAGGGCGGCGGCCTGCCCGGGCGCGCAATGCCGGCTGGACGGGCTGGCCTACGGCGCGCAGCCGCTGCTGAAAACAGGGACGCAATTGCCCGACCTGATCGGCATGGCGGCCGTGATCGAGGCCGCGGACGGCTACGGGGGCGCCGTGTGGCCCGGCGCCCCGGGCAGGCTGCGCGGGGCCGCCTTCAACTTCGCGAACCCCCTGGCGGCGGGCATGCCGGCCTATGCGCCGGGCACCGTGGCGGTCTGGGCGGCCGCGGGCGCGGGAGCCGCCGGTCCGGACCTGGAGCGCTTCGTGAAGATCCGCGATACCCGCGATCCCCAGCTCCAGGGCTCGCTGAGCGTCGCGTCCTCGGCCTCGGTCGGAGGCTATCTTTCGGTGGGCGCGCGAGCCGCCGCAGGGCAGTATTGCGGCGCCGCCAACGGGACGATGGCCAATTCCCCCGAGGGCGAGCTGCTGACCTGCCAGTCCAATGTCTGGACGCAGGCCAGCGGGGGCTTCGGCGGGGCGTACAGCCTGAATTACCCCTTGGGTTGCTACCATTACACCGGTGCCTCCACGGCCAATCCGCGCACGGGCGCCTGCTCGTGCCCGGCCGGCTACAGCGCGGTCATCGTTTCCGCGGGCGGCAAATGGACCGAAACCGAGGGCTGGACCACCGGCTACGTCTGCGTGCGCTGAGCCCCGGGCCCCTCATTGCCGCGTATGGCCGCCAACCCTCTATAATCAAAAATTCGCCTAAATCCTGCTTCATCCACGATGAAATCCTCCGAGATTCGCCAGCAGTTCCTGCAATTCTTCAAGTCCAAGGGACACACCATCGTCCCTTCGTCGTCGCTCGTCCCCGGCAACGACCCGACTTTGCTCTTCACCAATTCGGGCATGGTCCAGTTCAAGGACGTCTTCACGGGCAAGGAATCGCGGTCCTACACGCGCGCCACGTCCTCGCAGCGCAGCGTGCGCGCGGGCGGCAAGCACAACGACCTGGAGAACGTGGGCTACACCGCCCGCCACCATACGTTCTTCGAAATGCTGGGCAATTTCAGCTTTGGCGACTACTTCAAGCGCGACGCCATCCAGTACGCCTGGGAGCTGCTGACCCAGGTCTACAAGCTGCCCGCCGAGAAGCTCTGGGTCACCGTGTACCAGGAAGACGACGAGGCCTATGACATCTGGGCCAAGGAAGTCGGCGTGCCGGCCGAGCGCATCATCCGCATCGGCGACAACAAGGGCGCCCGCTACGCGTCGGACAACTTCTGGCAGATGGCCGACACGGGCCCCTGCGGCCCCTGCTCGGAAATCTTCTACGACCACGGCCCCGAGATCTGGGGTGGCCCCCCGGGGTCCCCCGAGGAAGACGGCGATCGCTACATCGAGATCTGGAACCTGGTGTTCATGCAGTTCGAGCGCGACGCCGCCGGCAACATGCCGCGCCTGCCGCGCCCCTGTGTCGACACCGGCATGGGCCTGGAACGCATCGCCGCCGTGCTGCAAGGCGTGCATTCCAACTACGAAATCGATCTGTTCCAGCACCTGATCGCCGCCGCCGCGCGCGAAACCGGCATCAAGGACCTGGAAGACAACTCGCTGAAGGTCATCGCCGACCACATCCGCGCCTGCTCGTTCCTGATCGTCGACGGCGTGATCCCCAGCAACGAAGGCCGCGGCTACGTGCTGCGCCGCATCGTGCGCCGCGCGCTGCGCCATGGCTACAAGCTGGGCCAGACCAAGCCGTTCTTCCACCGCCTGGTGCCCGACCTCGTCGCCGAGATGGGCGAGGCCTATCCGGAGCTGGCCGCTACGGCCGACCGCGTCGCCCAGGTGCTCAAGCAGGAAGAAGAGCGTTTCGGCGAAACGCTGGAACACGGCATGCGCATCCTGGATGCCGCCCTGGCCAACGTGCCCAAGGGCGGCCAGCTGGACGGCACCACGCTGTTCACGCTGTACGACACCTACGGCTTCCCCGTGGACCTGACCGCCGACATCTGCCGCGAGCGCGAAGTGGAAGTGGACATGGCCGGCTTCGAAGTCGCCATGGAACGCCAGCGCGACCAGGCGCGCGCCGCGGGCAAGTTCAAGATGGCCGAAGGCCTGAGCTACGAAGGCGCGGACACGCGCTTCGAAGGCTACGAAAAGCTCGAACTCGACAACGTCAAGGTCACGGCCCTGTACGTCGACGGCACGCAGGTCCAGCAGGTGCAGGCCGGCCAGAACGCGGTCGTCGTGCTCGACGCCACGCCGTTCTATGCGGAATCGGGCGGCCAGGTGGGCGATACCGGCCTGCTCGAAGCAGCCGGCTTGCGCTTCGCCGTCGCCGACACCCTCAAGATCCAGGCCGGCGTCTTCGGGCACCACGGCTTGCTGGAATCGGGCACCCTGTCCGTGGGCGACACGCTGCTGGCCCGCGTGGACGCGGTGCGCCGCGCCCGCACGGTGCGCAACCACTCCGCCACTCACCTGATGCACAAGGCGCTGCGCCAGGTGCTGGGCGCGCACGTGCAGCAGCGCGGCTCGCTGGTGGACCCCGACAAGACCCGTTTCGATTTCGCGCAGGACGCGCCCCTGACGGCCGAGCAGATCGCCCGCGTCGAGGCCATCGTCAACGCCGAAATCCTCGCCAACCAGCCCACCGTGGCGCAGGTCATGGCCTATGACGACGCGGTCAAGGGCGGCGCCATGGCGCTGTTCGGCGAAAAGTATGGCGACACGGTCCGCGTGCTCGACATCGGCTTCTCGCGCGAGCTTTGCGGCGGCACCCACGTCGGCCGCACCGGCGACATCGGCCTGTTCAAGATCGTCTCCGAAGGCGGCGTGGCCGCGGGCGTGCGCCGCATCGAGGCCATCACCGGCGACAACGCCCTGGCCTGGGTGCAGAACCAGAATGCCTTGCTGACCCAGGTCGCGGGCATGCTGCGCTCGACGCCGGCCGATCTGCCCGCCCGCATTGCGCAGGTGCAGGAACAGATCAAGACGCTTGAGAAAGACCTCGAACAATCGCGCAGCAAGCTGGCTGCCAGCGCGGGCAACGATCTGGCCTCCAGCGCCGCCGTCGACGTCAAGGGCATCAAGGTCCTGGCCGCCGGCATCGGCGACGTGGATCCCAAGGCGCTGCGCGGCATGGTCGACAACCTGAAGGATCGCCTGAAGCCGGCGGTCGTGCTGCTGGCCACCGGTTCGGCCGACGGCAAGATCAGCGTGGTGGGCGGCGTCACCGCCGACCTGACCGACCGCATCAAGGCCGGCGACCTGGTCGGCTTCGTTGCCGCCCAGGTGGGCGGCAAGGGCGGCGGGCGTCCGGACATGGCCATGGGCGGCGGCACCGACGTGAGCGCCTTGCCCGCGGCGATCGCCAGCGTGCAGAAGTGGGTGGACGAGCGTCTGTGATGAACGGTCCCGATGCCGGCGCGCAAGCGCCGTCCTTCGAGCAAGAGATCGATGCCAGCGGGCTGACTTGCCCCTTGCCCATCCTGCGCGCCAAGAAGGCCCTGGCGCAGATGGCCAGCGGCGAAGTGCTGCGCGTCGTCACCACGGACCGCAACGCGATCCGGGACTTCCAGGCCTTTGCCCGCCAGACCGGCAACGTCCTGGTGGCGCAGCAGGAAGTCGACGGCCGCGGCGTGCATTTCCTGCGGCGGCGCTGACCGGCCCGCCGGGCCGGGCAGACCCCACAGGCAAAAGGGCCCGCTTTCCGGCGGGCCCTTTTGTTTTTGCCGCGCCGAACCGCTATTTGCGGACGGCGGCGGCCACGGCCTGGGTGATCGTGAAGTCGACCAGATCGCCTTCCTTGAGCTGCTGGAGCCGCGCCTGCAGGGCGGGGTCCTGCACCTGGATGGTGCGCATGCCGCCTTGCGGGCCCTTCAGCGTGACCAGGTTGGCGCTCTTGTTGATGTGCCAGATCTCGGCGGTGATCGTGGTCTGGCGGCCGGCCGCGCCGGCGGGCATGGCGCCCTTGGGGCTGCGCGTGCTCGACGTTTCCGTTACGACCTCGGGGGCGCCCGAGCCGGCCGGACGCACCGCCACCGCCACCGACTCGTAGTAGTCGAGCGTCAGCGTATCGCCGGGCTTGATCTGCTGGAAGTTGCGCACGTTCGGGCCGGCCATGATCTCCACGGTATTGCCGTTCTCGCCTTGCAGCGTGATGGTCCGGCTGGCCTGGTCCACGGCGGTGACCTTGCCCGTGGCGGTCGTGAGGGCGGCGCCGACGACGCGGGCGGAGGCCGCCAGCGGCATCGCCAGCGTGCCCGCCAGCAGGCCCGCCATGGCCAGGCGCGCGACAGGAGTGAAGACGGATTTCTGGTTCTTCATGATGGTGCACCCTCCGAATAGAGGAAGTTTGGGGGACAAACGCGGGGAAAAGCGGAAACGGCGGCGAGGGGCGGAGGACCCGCCCTCAGGGAGATGGCTTGAAGAAAGCGCGGAAGCGGCGCCGCGGAAGCGCGGCAGGGGGGGGCAAAGCGCGGGATCTTGCGTACGATGACATAAAACCGATCTCCAAAAATCGGGTTTTTCTTCAAACGCACTGACTTTGAACGCACTGAGACAGACACAAGCGCGGCCGGGCGGCTACACTTTGGGCTGCGGCGGGCTCCGGCCCGTTTTTGTAGAATACCTGGATGTGGTGTTTTAGGATACAAATCCCGCCGCTATGCAAGATTCCCGCACTCCTATTTGCCAGCTGGCTGGTTTAAGTGCTAGAATTTCCCGTTTTTCACAACTAATTCAAGGGATTACCTATGGTGGTGATTCGCCTGGCCCGCGGTGGGTCCAAGAAGCGTCCGTTTTACAACCTGGTGGCCACCGATTCGCGTAACCGTCGCGACGGCCGCTTCATTGAGCGCGTGGGTTTCTACAACCCCGTCGCCAGCGAAGGCACGGAAAACCTGCGCATCGCGCTGGATCGCGTGCAGCACTGGACCAGCAACGGCGCCCAACTGTCGCCCGCTGTCGAGCGTCTGGTCAAAGACTACTCGGCCAAGGTTTCCGCCGCGGCTTAATGCCCGCGTCGCCAAGCCTCAGCCCTGCTGGCTTTACTACGCTTTAAAGCTACCATTCATAGCTGCTTCATAGCTACCAAGAGCACGATACATGCCTGATGCCGCAACCTCCAACGCGGCGCCGACGGATTTGATCGAGCTGGGCCGCATCACCGCGGCCTACGGCGTGAAAGGCTGGGTTAAAGTGCAGCCGCATTCGGCCAACGCCGAAGTGCTGCTCTCAGCATCTCAATGGTGGTTGACTCGCCCTGTGCCTGAACTGGCGCGGGGCGCTGTCACGTCTGCGCCTGTCGCATACAAGGTCGTGCAATCCCGTTCGCAGGGCGCCACCGTGGTGGCCCAGCTGGCGGGTATCGCAGATCGCGACCAGGCCGAAGCCCTGCGCGGTTGTTCCGTGCGGGCGCCGCGGGGAGCCTTCCCCGCGACCGAGGAAGACGAATACTACTGGGTCGATCTCATCGGTTGCGCGCTGTACTCCAGCGCCAACGGTGAACCCGCGCTCCTGGGCGTGGTCGACGAGGTCCTGGACAACGGCGCCCACGCCGTGCTGAAAGTCCTGCGCCAGACGGCCGGGGCCGAAGGCCCGGAGCCCGTGCTGGACGCCAAGGGCCGACCCGCCGAAATGCTCGTTCCGTTCGTGCGCGCGCACATTCAAGCCGTCGATCTGGCCGCTCGCCGCATCGACAGCGACTGGCCCGCGGATTTCTGATGCGATTCGACGTCGTGACGCTCTTTCCCGAAATGTTCGGGGTAGTGCGGGACCTGGGTGTCACCGGCCGGGCGCATGCCCAGGGCCGGTGGTCCCTGCATGCCTGGAATCCCCGCGATTTCACGCATGACGTGCACCGTACCGTGGACGACCGCCCCTACGGCGGCGGCCCCGGCATGGTGATGATGGCGGGCCCCCTGGAAGCCGCCGTCAATGCCGCCCAGGAGGCGCGCGCCGCGCAAGGCCTGGGCCGTGCGCCCGTCGCCTTGCTGGCGCCCGTCGGCCGGCGCTACGACCAGGCCGGGGCGGAATCCCTGGCCGCGGGCGACGGCATCATCCTGATCTGCGGCCGTTACGAAGGCGTCGACCAGCGCTTCATCGACCGCTGCGTCACGCAGGAAATCTCGTTGGGCGACTTCGTGTTGTCCGGCGGGGAAATCGCCGCGCTGGCGGTGATCGACGCCGCGGTCCGGCTGCTGCCCGGCGTGCTCAACGACGGCGACTCGGCGCTGCAGGATTCCTTCAACGACACCTTGTCCGGCCTGCTGGACAGCCCTCATTACACGCGCCCCGAAGTGTATGAAGGCGAGCCGGTGCCCGCCGCGCTGCTCAGTGGCCACCATGCCAACATCGCCCGCTGGCGGCGAGAGCGTTCGCTCGCCCTGACGGTGGCGCGCAGGCCCGAGCTGATCGAGTCCGCCCGCGCCCGCGGATGGCTCGACAAGGCCGACGAGCGTTACCTGGCCGAACTGGCCGGCACCTGGGATCCGGCCTCGGAAACTTCCCGGCGCAAGCGCAAGCCCGCCCGGCCCGCCAAGGCCTCGGACGCGTCCTGACTCCTTCCCGGTTTGGCCCCTGAGCGCTAGGGATGTTCCTAGCTTGTGAGGCCGTGCGCCGCTCCCTAGCATTGAAAATTACATGAAAATGAAATTTTCATATGAGCCGCTCCGTTCCCGCCCAATCCGTGCCCGCGCGCCGCTCCACCGCCTCGATACAGGCGGCGAAGCCCTCGTCCGGCCGTCCGGAATCGGCGGTTGACCTGTGGCTGGGTCAGCAACTGCGCCAGTTGCGCAAGCAGCAGGGCCGGTCGCTGGCGGAGGTCGCCCGCGCCTGCGGCATCTCGCTGGGCCTCCTGAGCCAGATCGAGCGGGGCCTCAGCTCCGCCTCCGTGAAAATCCTGCATCTGCTGGCGCGCGAATTCCGCGTGTCGGTGAATTCACTGCTGCGCAACGCCGAACATACCCAGGCCGAGGACGGCGGGCGAGTCGCCCGCGCGGGCACGCACCGCTACATCGACCTGAGCGAGAAGGGCATCAGCAAAGAGATGTACACGCCGCCTGCCTGCCGCAGCATGGATCTCTGCCGCGCCACTATCGAGCCGGGCGGCTCCACCGGCAACGAGCTCTTCGTGACCGGGCAGGGCGAGCAGATCGGCGTGGTGGTCAAGGGTTCGCTCGAACTGTGGGTGGGCGACCGGGTCGTGCTGCTCAACGAAGGCGACAGTTTTTGCTATGCCAGCAGCACGCCTCGCCGCTGGCGCAATCCCGGGTCGCAGACGACCGAGGTCATCTGGGCCATTTCCAACATCACTCAAGCCGCGGGGGACGATACGCAACAGGCGCCATGAGCGCACAGCATCCATAGCGGCGCGACGACACTGGGGATCGTCGCGCCACCGGGCGCGCAGGGCGCGGCCGGCTCTCTTTGCCACGACGAGGAAGTGTCATGAAATTCAAAACTCTGGCTGTCTCGGTAGTTGCTGCATTGTCCATGGCCGCGGGCGCGCAAGCCCAGACGGTATTGAAAGTGGGCTCCACGCCCACCGGCAGTCCTTTCACGTTTCTCGATACCAAGACCAACAGCATAGAAGGCGTGATGGTCGACATCGTGAAGGCGGTGGGCAAAGAGGCGGGATTCGAGGTGCAGATCGAACCCATGGCGTTCTCCGCGCTGATCGGCTCGCTGACGTCCAAGCGCATCGACATCGTGTCGGCGGCCATGTTCATCACGCCGCAGCGCCAGCAGGTGGTGAACTTTTCCGAGCCCGTGTACCGCTACGGCGAGGGGCTCATGGTGCTCAAGACCGACAACAAGGAATACAAGTCCTTCGCCGACATGAAAGGCATGACCGTCGGCGTGCAGGTCGGCACCGCGTTCGTCGAGCCGATACAGAAGAGCGGCGTGTTCAAAGAGGTCAAGCTCTACGACAACCCGCCCGACATGATGCGCGACGCCAACGCCGGCCGCATCCAGGGCGGTTTCATGGACTATCCCATCGCGGCCTACATCCTGACCCAGGGGAACTATCCCAACCTGAAGATGGCGCAGGCCTATCAGCCGACGGTGATGGGCAGCCTGGGCCTGGCCACGCGCAAGGAAGACACCGCGTTGCTCGACCGGATCAACAAGGCGCTGGTCAAGCTGAAGGCGGACGGCGCCATCGACGCCATCCTGAAGAAGTGGGGGCTGTCCGGCGCTTGATGCCGGCCCGGCCTCAAGCAACCGGACGCCTCGCGGCTACCCCGCGGGCGCGGCTTCGCGCCCGCGGGGTAGCCATGGCGGCGTCCTCGCCGGCTGTCTTGTTGGGGTGGTAAGTCATGACGGAATTCTTCAAGGATGCGGCGGAGTATCTGCCGATATTGCTGCAGGGCGCGAAGCTCACGATCCTGGTCACGCTGGGCTCGCTCGCGCTGTCCACGGTGCTGGGCCTGGTGTGGGCGTTGATGCGCGTGTCGGGGAACCGATACCTGTCCAAGTTCAGCGGCGGGGTGATCAACCTGCTGCGCGGCATTCCCATCATCGTGCTGCTGTTCTACATCTACTTCGTGATGCCTGACATGGGCGTGTCGCTGACGGCGGTGCAGGCGGCCATCATCGGCCTGGGCGTGGCGTATTCCGCCTACCAGGCCGAGAACTTCCGCGCGGGCATCCAGGCCATCGACCGCGGCCAGATCGAGGCGGCCATGGCCATGGGCATGAGCTGGGGCATGACGATGCGGCGCGTGGTGCTGCCGCAGGCGGTGAAGATCGTGCTGCCGCCTTACGGAAACATCATGATCATGATGCTCAAGGATTCGTCGCAGGCGTCGACGATCACGGTGGCCGAACTTGCCCTGCAGGGCAAGCTGATCGCCGTCTCCACGTTCAAGAACGCGACCGTGTTCACGCTGGTGGCGTTGATGTACCTCGTGATGTGCGTTCCGCTGATCCTGCTGGTGCGTCATCTGGAAAAAAGGAGCGCCGCCAAATGATCGAACTCCAGGGAGTCCGCAAGAGCTTCGGCTCGCTCGAAGTGCTCAAGGGCATCGACGCCGAGGTCACGAAAGGCGAGGTCGTGTGCGTGATCGGCCCGTCGGGGTCGGGCAAGTCCACCATCCTGCGATGCATCAACGGGCTGGAGCGCTACAACGCCGGCCGCATCACGGTGGACGGGGAGCTGGTCGACTGCGACTCGCCGTCCATCGTCTCCATCCGCACGCAGGTGGCGATGGTGTTCCAGCGCTTCAACCTGTTTCCCCACCGCACGGCGCTGGAGAACGTCATCGAAGGTCCGATCTTCGTCAAGAAGGAGCCGCGCGCGCAGGCCGTGGAGCGGGGGCGCGAACTGCTGGCCAGCGTGGGCCTGGCGGACAAGGAGAACGCGCATCCGCCGCAACTGTCGGGCGGCCAGCAGCAGCGCGTCGCGATTGCGCGGGCGCTCGCGATGCGGCCCAAGGCCATCCTCTTCGACGAGCCGACTTCCGCGCTCGATCCCGAGCTGGTCGGCGACGTGCTGGGCGTCATGCGCAAGCTGGCCGAGGCCGGCATGACGATGGTCGTCGTGACCCACGAAATGAGCTTCGCCCGCGAGGTGGCCGACCGCGTCATGTTCTTTGACGGCGGCGTCATGGTGGAGCAGGGCGCCGCCCGCGAGGTGCTGAATCATCCGCAGCATCCCCGGACGCAGGATTTCCTGCGCCGGGTGTTGCATCCCATGTAAGGAAGGACCATGCCGCAAGCGCCATTTCCGCTGTCCCCTTCGCTCTGGGCCGCCACGGCCGCGGCGCCTCCGCCCACGGAGCCGCTCGGGGCGTCCGCGCAGGCCGACGTGCTCGTGGTGGGCGGCGGCTACGCGGGCCTGAGCACGGCGCTGCACCTGGCCGAGCGCGGCGTGCGGGTCGTGCTGCTGGAGGCGCGGGAAATCGGCTTCGGCGGGTCGGGCCGCAATGGCGGCCAGGTCATTCCGGGCCTGAAGTACGACCCCGATGCGCTCATCGCCATGTTCGGCGCCGAGCGCGGCGAGCGCCTGGTGCGCTTTGCCGGCGCCACGGCGGACTCGGTATTCAATCTGATCGAACGGCACGCCATGGACGTGCCGTTCGTGCGCAAGGGCTGGATCCAGGGCGCGCACACCGCCCAGGCCCTGCGGCTGGCGCACGGCCGGGCCGCCGAATGGGCGAAGCTGGGCGCCGACGTCGAGCCCCTGGACCGGGCCCAGGTGGCCGGCCTGATCGGCACCGACCGCTATCTGGGCGGCTGGGTGGATCGGCGCGCGGGCGCCATCCAGCCGCTGAGCTATGCGCGGGGCCTGGCGCGCGCCGCGCTCGACGCGGGCGCCGTCATCCATACGGACACGCCCGTCACCCGGCTGGCGCGCGCGGGCGGCAAATGGACGGCGGCCACGGCCGGCGGCCCGAGCGTCACCGCCGATCGGGTGGTGATGTGCACGAACGCCTATGGCGGCGATCTGCTGCCTGGCCTGAAGCAGTCGATCATCGATGCCAACACCTTCCAGGTGGCCACCCGGCCGCTGCCGGAGGCCGTGCGCGCCGGCATCCTGCCCGAAGGCCAGGTCACGTCCGATACGCGCAACCTGCTGCTGTATTTCCGGTTGGACCACCAGGGCAGGCTGCTGATGGGCGGGCGCGGCCCGTTCAGGGAGCCCAGGGGAGAGCAGGATTGGGCGCACCTGGAGCGCGTGATGCTGAAGCTGTTCCCGCAGGTCGCGGGCACGCCGTTCGAGTACCGCTGGTGCGGCCGGGTGGCCGTGACCCGCGATTACCTTCCGCACCTGCATGAACCCGAACCCGGCCTGCTGGTGGATATCGGCTGCCAGGGGCGCGGCGTGGGCCTGCAGACCAGCATGGGCCGGGCGATGGCGCAATACGTGGCCACGGGCGACGCCAACGCCTTGCCGGTTCCGCTCACGCCGGTGGTGCCGTTTCCGCTCTACGGCCTGCGGCGGCTGTACGTGAACGCCGTTGTGACCTGGTACAGGATGACGGACGGCGGGGTGTAGAAAAAAGCCCCTCGATGCATCGAGGGGCCTTGGGGGTTCAGGCGCGCGGGCTGCGGTCAGTTGCCCAGCTTGGCGCGCTGCTCGCGCACCTTTTGCAGGGTTTCGCCGAACTGCGCCATGCGCGCCTTTTCCTGCTCGACCACGGCCGCCGGCGCGCGCTCGACGAAGCTGGCGTTCGACAGCTTGCCATTGGCCTTGGCCATTTCGCCTTCCAGGCGGGCGATTTCCTTGTCCAGGCGCACGCGCTCGGCCGCCACGTCGATCTCGACGTGCAGCATCAGCCGGCTGGTGCCCACGACCTGCACCGGCGCGCCGGCGTCGGGCAGCGCGTCCAGCACTTCGACTTCGCTCAGCTTGGCCAGCGCCGCCAGGTAGGGAGCGTTGCGCTTGAGGATCGGCGCGTCGCCCTGGGCGCACAGCGGCACCTTCTGCGCCGGCGACAGGTTCATCTCGCCGCGCAGCGCGCGCACCGCTTCGACCTGGGCCTTCAGTTCGGCCACGTCGGCTTCCGCCGCGGTGTCGACCGCCGCCGGGTTGGCCTGCGGGAAGGGCTGGACGCTGACGCTGTCCGCCACGCCTTCCTTGCGCTTGCCGGCCACCACCGACACCTTCTGCCACAGCTCTTCGGTGATGAACGGGATGATGGGGTGGGCCAGGCGGAGCACGCCTTCCAGCACGCGGATCAGCGTGCGGCGCGTGCCCAGCTGCTGGGCGGGCGTGCCGGTCTGGATCTGCACCTTGGCCAGTTCCAGGTACCAGTCGCAGTATTCGTCCCAGACGTAGCGGTAGAGCGCGTTGGCGACGTTGTCGAAGCGGTAGTCGGCGAAACCGCGCGCGACGTCCGCCTCCAGCGCCTGCAGCTGGCTGATGATCCAGCGGTCCACGAAGGACTGCTCGCCCGCGTCCGGCCCCGTCAGGTCATGGCCCTCGGTGTTCATCAGCACGAAGCGCGTGGCGTTCCAGAGCTTGTTGCAGAAGTTGCGGTAGCCCTCGCAGCGCTTGAGGTCGAAGTTGATGTTGCGGCCCAGCGTGGCGTAGGCCGCCATGGTGAAGCGCAGCGCATCGGTGCCGAAAGCGGGGATGCCGTCCGGATACTGGCGGCGGGTGGCCTTCTCGATGGCGCCGGCCTGCTTGGGATTCATCAGGCCGTAGGTGCGCTTGGCGACCAGGCCGTCCAGGTCGATGCCGTCGATCAGATCGACCGGGTCCAGGGTGTTGCCCTTGGACTTGCTCATCTTCTGGCCGTCGGCGTCGCGGATCAGGCCGTGCACGTACACGTGCTTGAAGGGGATGTGGCCGGTCAGGTGCGTGGTCAGCATGACCATGCGCGCCACCCAGAAGAAGATGATGTCGAAGCCCGTGACCAGCACGCTGGAGGGCAGGTAGCGCTGCAGGTCGGGGGTGTTCTCCGGCCAGCCCAGCGTGGTGAAGGGCACCAGGCCGGACGAGAACCAGGTATCCAGCACGTCGGGGTCGCGCTTGAGATCGCCCGTCACGCCCGCCGCGCGCGCCTGCGCGATGGCGCCGGCCTCGTCGTGGGCCACGAACACCTGGCCGTCGTCGGAGTACCAGGCCGGGATCTGGTGGCCCCACCAGAGCTGGCGCGAAATGCACCAGTCCTGGATGTTGTTGAGCCATTGGTTGTAGATGGTGGTCCAGTTGTCCGGGTAGAACTGGATGCGGCCGTCGGCCACCACTTCCAGGGCGACTTCCGTGATGCTCTTGCCCGGGTTCAGCGTGCCTTCGGGGGCGGGCTTGCTCATGGCCACGAACCATTGGTCCGTCAGCATGGGTTCCAGCACGACGCCGGTGCGGTCGCCCTTGGGCTGCATCATCTTGTGCGGCTCGACCTTGACCAGATAGCCTTCGGCCTCCAGCTGGGCGACCACGGCCTTGCGCGCCTCGTAGCGCTCCATGCCCTGGAACTGCTTGGGGCCGTTTTCATTGATGTGCGCATCCAGCGTGAAAATCACGATCAGCGGCAGATCGTGGCGCATCGCGCAGGCGTAGTCGTTGAAGTCGTGCGCGCCGGTGATCTTGACGCAGCCGGTGCCGAATTCGGGGTCGACGAAATCGTCGGCGATGATGGGAATGTTGCGGTCGCACAGCGGCAGCTCGACTTCCTTGCCGACCAGGTGCTTGTAGCGCGGATCTTCGGGGTGCACGCACAGCGCGCCGTCGGCCAGCATGGTCTCGGGCCGGGTGGTGGCGATGGTCAGGCCGCGCAGCGTGACGGTCTGGCCGTCCTTGTCGACGATGGTCTGGGGGCCGTCCACGAAGGGGTAGAGGATGTGCCACATGTGGCCATCGGTCTCTTCGGACTGGACTTCCAGGTCGGACACGGCGGTCAGCAGCTTCGGATCCCAGTTGACCAGGCGCTTGCCGCGGTAGATCAGTCCCTGTTTATGCAGGCGCACGAAAGTTTCGACCACGCCGCGCGACATGCGGTCGTCCATGGTGAAATACTCGCGCGGCCAGTCGGCGGAGGCGCCCAGGCGGCGGACCTGCTCGGTGATGGCGTTGCCCGACTTTTCCTTCCACTCCCAGACCTTCTCCACGAATTTTTCGCGGCCGAGGTCGTGGCGGGAAACCTTCTCGGCGTCCAGCTGTCTTTCAACGACGATCTGCGTGGCGATGCCGGCGTGGTCGGTGCCGGGGATGAACACGGTATCGTCGCCCAGCATGCGGTGGTAGCGCACCAGGCCGTCCATGATGGTCTGGTTGAACGCGTGGCCCATGTGCAGCGTGCCCGTCACGTTGGGAGGCGGGAACTGGATGACGTAGGGCTTGCTTTCCGTCCCTGTTTTTACGTGCTGGCCCGCCTGGAAGTAGCCGCGCTTGTCCCACTCGGCGTACCAGCGGGATTCGAGTTCGGCGGGTTCGAAGCTCTTGGAGAGTTCCGGGGTGTCGCTCGCGGGTGTCGCGGCGTTCGGGGGAGCAGCTTGAGTCATTACAGGTTCCGGCAGACAGGGGCGCCCGGCCTAAGGATGCGGGCAGCAAACCGCTCATTTTAAGATGTAATGCGGTCTTCTCGGCGTGTTAGAATACCGGGTTACTGTAAACCTTTTAGAAGTCCCTGAATTCATTGAGGATTCCTTCGGAAACACGCAACTGAAAACGCGTATCCGCAAGCCCCCGATGCAAATCCGGGTCGAGTCCGACAGGTGGGCAGTGTCGAATCCCTGCCTTGGCCCAGCGGTTCAGGCCGGTCCGGAACATCCCTGTGTTCCGAGCCGCCTGCGCGCCAGCAGCGCGATGACGCTTCAAGGGTGACACCGACAAGCGCAGAGCCGCGCCAGGCAATTGATCAGAAACCAGTCAGAAATCAGTTTTCGGAGTTCTCTATGTCCATTCAACGCACCCTCTCGATCATCAAGCCCGACGCCGTCGCCAAGAACGTCATCGGCCAGATCGTCAGCCGCTTCGAGCAAGCCGGCCTGAAGGTCATCGCCGCCCGCCTGGCCCAGCTGTCGCGCGCCGACGCCGAGCGTTTCTACGCCGTGCACAAGGAACGCCCCTTCTTCAAGGACCTGGTCGACTTCATGGTCTCGGGCCCGGTCTTCGTGCAGGTGCTGGAAGGTGAAGAAGCCATCGCCAAGAACCGCGACCTGATGGGCGCCACCGACCCCAAGAAGGCGGCTCCCGGCACCATTCGCGCCGACTTCGCCGACAGCATCGACGCCAACGCCGTGCACGGCTCCGACGCTCCGGAAACGGCCGCCGTCGAAGTGGCTTTCTTCTTCCCCGAAATCAACATCCACAGCCGTTGATTTCCGCGAAAGCACTGTTTTAGATTTTTAGCGTTACCCAGGTCATGGAATCCGTCGAACGAATCAATCTGCTGGGGCTGGACGGCTCCGCCCTGTCCGAGCTCGTCGGGCAGTGGGGCGGCAAGCCGTTTCGCGCCCGCCAGCTGCAGCGCTGGATGCATCAGCGCGGCGCCGATTCGTTCGACGCCATGACCGACCTTGCCCGCGATTTCCGCGGCCAGCTCGCGACGCATTGCCGCATCGAGGCATTGCCCGTCAATACCGAGCAGCGCTCGTCCGACGGCACCCGCAAGTGGCTGTTCGACGTGGGGCAGGGCAATGCCATCGAAACCGTCTTCATCCCCGAGGACGACCGCGGCACGCTGTGCATTTCCAGCCAGGCCGGCTGCGTGGTGAATTGCCGCTTCTGCTCGACCGGGCACCAGGGCTTCAACCGCAACCTGAAAACCAGCGAAATCATCGGCCAGCTGTGGTGGGCCAAGCGCGTGCTGGAAGCCGACATCGGCACCGCCCGCCTGGCAAGCGCCAAGGCCACCGAAGATACCCGCGTGGTCAGCAACGTGGTCATGATGGGCATGGGCGAACCCCTGCTCAACTACGACCAGGTCCTGCCCGCCTTGCGCCTGATGCTGGACGACAACGCCTACGGCCTGTCGCGCCGCCGCGTCACCGTGTCCACCTCCGGCGTGGTCCCCATGATGGACCGCCTGTCGCAGGACTGTCCCGTGGCCCTGGCCGTTTCGCTGCACGCGCCGAACGACGCGCTGCGCGACGAGCTGGTGCCGCTGAACAAGAAGTACCCGCTGAAGGAGCTGCTGGCCGCTTGCGAACGCTACCTGGCGTTCGCCCCGCGCGACTTCATCACTTTTGAATATTGCATGCTGGACGGCATCAACGACACCGACCAGCACGCCAAAGAACTGATCCACATTGCACGCCAGCTGCGGTGCAAGCTCAATCTGATTCCGTTCAACCCCTTTCCCGAGTCCGGCCTGAAGCGCTCGAACTCGGCGCGGGTGAAGGTGTTTGCCCAGCGTCTCATGGACGCCGGCATCATCACCACCGTTCGCAAGACCCGGGGCGACGACATCGATGCGGCTTGCGGCCAGCTGGCCGGAGAAGTGCGCGACCGCACCCGGATTACCGAGCGCAACGCCGCACAGCGCCAGACCATACCAATTAAACAGGTGCATGCATGACGCAGGATTTCGCTTCTGCAGTTTCAGAAACGCCCGCCGGCGCAGCGGGCAGCGTGGGTTCGGCATTGCGCGCCTTGCGCGAGTCCAAGGGCTGGTCGCTGGACGAGGTATCCAGCCGCATCAAGTTCTCCACCAAGCAGATCGAAGCTCTTGAAAACGAAGAGTGGGCGGCCCTGCCCACCGGCGTTTCATTGCGCGGCCTGGTCCGCAATTACGCGCGCCTGCTGGGCGCGGATTCCCAAGCCATCGTCGACTCGCTGGATCCCAAGGCCCGCGTCACCGGCCCGGTGAAGCTCAGCCCCGGCGCCCTGCATTCGGCGCACTCCATTCCCCAGTCCAGCGCCGACGACGACCGTTCGTCCTCGACCTCCTGGGGCTGGCTCATCGCCATCGTGCTGGTGCTCGCCGCCGGCGTGGCCTACGCCTTCTGGCAAGGCTGGCTGCCGCAGCACTGGCTGCCGTCCGACTGGCTGCCCAAGTCGACCAAGTAAACCGGTTTCGCCGATGCAAGATTCTTCTCTGCCTTGCCAGGATGCGCCGCCTCCCGCCGTGGGGGCCGCAGAGCGCCGCGCCACGCGTTCGGTGGCGGTGAAGTGGGGCGATCGCGTCGTGATCGTGGGCGGCGACGCCCCGGTCGTGGTGCAGTCCATGACCAACACCGACACGGCGGACGCCATCGCCACCGCGATACAGATCAAGGAACTGGCCCAGGCCGGCTCCGAGCTCGTGCGCATCACGGTGAATACGCCCGAGGCGGCCCGCGAGGTCGCCGCCATCCGCGAACAGCTGGATCGCATGGGCGTGGACGTGCCGCTGGTGGGCGACTTCCACTACAACGGCCACAAGCTGCTCACGCAGTTTCCCGAATGCGCCCAGGCCTTGTCCAAGTACCGGATCAACCCGGGCAACATGGGCGGCGGCAAGCGGCGCGACGACAACTTCGCCCAGATGATCGAAGTGGCTTGCCGCTACGACAAGCCCGTGCGCATCGGCGTGAACTGGGGCAGCCTGGACCACGAGCTGATGGCGCGCAAGATGGACGAGAACAGCCGTCGCGCGCAGCCCTGGGAAGCCCAGGCGGTGATGCGCGACGCGCTGGTCGTGTCGGCCATCAGCAACGCCGAGCGCGCCGAGGAACTCGGACTGCGCCGCGATGCCATCGTGCTGTCCTGCAAGGTCAGCCACGTGCAGGACCTGATCGCCGTCTACCGCGACCTGTCCGCCCGTTGCGACTACCCGCTGCACCTGGGCCTGACCGAAGCCGGCATGGGCAGCAAGGGCATCGTGGCCTCCACGGCCGCGCTGGCCGTGCTGCTGCAGCAGGGCATCGGCGACACCATCCGCATTTCGCTGACGCCCGAACCCGGCGGGGATCGCAGCCGCGAAGCCGTGGTGGCGCAGGAAATCCTGCAGACCATGGGCTTGCGCGCCTTCACGCCGATGGTGGTCGCGTGCCCGGGTTGCGGCCGCACCAGCAGCACGTTCTTCCAGGAACTGGCCGACAGCATCCAGGGGTATCTGCGCCGCCAGATGCCGGTCTGGCGCGCCCAGTATCCCGGCGTCGAGAGCATGAACGTCGCCGTCATGGGCTGTGTGGTCAATGGACCCGGCGAGAGCCGGCATGCCGATATCGGCATCAGCCTGCCGGGCACCGGCGAAGTGCCGGCGGCGCCGGTGTTCGTCGACGGCGAGCGCACGGTGACGCTCAAGGGCGACCACATTGCCGAAGAGTTCCAGGCCATCGTCGAAGACTACGTCGCGCGCCGTTATGGCGCGCCCGCCTCTCATTAAAGTAAGGGTGTAGCCGTTCGCGCGCCGGCGCGCGACGCGGCATGATCAAGATGACTCAAGCTTTCCAGAAAGTCGCCGCCATACGCGGCATGAATGACCTGTTGCCGGGGGCAAGCGCCCGCTGGGAACAATTCGAGGAAATCGTGCGCGGCTGGCTGCGCGGCTACGGCTATCGCAATGTGCGCACGCCGGTGCTTGAGCATACGCGCCTGTTCGCGCGCGGTATCGGCGAAGTGACCGACATCGTCGAAAAAGAGATGTACACCTTCACCGATGCGCTCAATGGCGAATCGTTGACCATGCGGCCGGAAATGACGGCCGGCATCGTGCGCGCGTCGATCGAGCACAACATGCTCTACGACCGCCCGCAGCGCGTCTACTCCATCGGCCCGGTATTCCGCCACGAGCGCCCGCAGCGCGGCCGCTACCGCCAGTTCCACCAGATCGACGTCGAGGCCCTGGGCTTCGCCGGCCCGGACGTGGACGCCGAACTCATCGTCATGCTGGCCCGCCTGTGGAAGCTGCTGGGCCTGACCGACGTGCGCCTCGAACTGAACTCGCTGGGCCAGCCGGCCGAACGCGCCGCCCACCGCGCCGCGCTGATCGAGCACCTGGAAAAGCACCGCGACATCCTGGACGAAGACGGCCAGCGCCGCCTGTACAGCAACCCGCTGCGCGTGCTGGACACGAAGAATCCCGCCATGCAGGAAATGGCCGACAGCGCTCCGCGCCTGTTCGACTTCCTGGGCGAAGCGTCCCGCGCGCACTTCGACGGCGTGTGCCAGCGCCTGACGGACGCCGGCATCGAATATCGCCTGAACCCGCGCCTGGTGCGCGGGCTGGATTACTACAATCTGACCGTGTTCGAGTGGGTCACCGATCGCCTCGGTTCCCAGGGCACCGTATGCGGCGGCGGCCGCTATGACGGCCTGGTCGAGCTATTGGGCGGCAAGCCCGCGCCCGCCGTGGGCTTCGCGATCGGCATGGAACGCCTGCTCGACCTCTGGGAGCAGAGCGTGCAGGTCGAGCAGCCGGCCGAGTGCGACGTCTACGTCGTGCACCAGGGCGAAGAGGCGCAGCGCCTGGCCGCCCGGGTCGGGGAAGACCTGCGCGATGCCGGCCTGTCTGTCATCGTGCATGCGGGTTCCGCAAGCTTCAAGTCCCAATTCAAGCGCGCCGATGCCAGCGGCGCCCGGGTTGCGGTTATCCTTGGCGCCGATGAAGTGGCTGCACAGGCCGCGAGCGTCAAGTACCTGCGCTCCGAAGAGCAGGGCGAAACCGCGCAGCAGCAAGTCCCGTTGGCGGGATTGGCCGACGTATTGAACATCAAGGGTTAATGCATGGCATACGATCTGGAAGAACAGGAAAAACTCGACGCGATCAAGGCTTGGTGGGCGCGTTACGGCACGCTGGTGGTCACGCTGGTGGCGGCGGTCGCGCTGGCCTGGGGCGGCTGGTGGGGCTGGAAGGCCTACCAGGCGCACCGCGCCAACCAGGCGATGGGCTACTTCGAAGCGCTGGAAGACGCGGCCCGCCTGGGCGGCGCCGATTCGGCGGTGCGCATCAAGACCGCGGCCGCGACGCTGCGCGAGGAATATCCCGCCACGGGCTACGCCACGCGCGGCGCGCTGGTGGCGGCCCAGGCGCTGCAAGCCCAGAAGGACGAAGCCGGCGCCCGCGAACAGCTGGAATGGCTGGCCGCCCAGGGCAAGAATCCCGCCATGCAGGCCGTGGCCCGCCTGCGCCTGGCCGGCATGCTGCTCGACCAGAAGCAGTACGATGCCGCGCTGGCGCAACTCAACAACCCGCCGCCGGCCTTCGCCGCCTTGTACGCGGACCGTCGCGGCGATATCCTCGCTGCGCAGGGCAAGCGCGACGAGGCCCGGACGGCCTGGCAAAGCGCCATCGATGGCCTGGGCACGACGAATCCCTTGACCCAGGTTGTGCAACTGAAACTGGATGCCCTGAGCGGAGCGTGACTGTAATGCGTAAATTTGCACCTGGCCGTACGTGGCGCGGCGCCCTGGTCCTGGCGAGCCTGCTTGCCCTGGGCGGATGCGGCATGTTTTCCCATGACGACGGCCGCTACGATCCGGCGCCCCTGACCGAATACAAGGCCGGCATGTCCGTGCGGCAAGTCTGGTCCGCCTCGGTCGGCAGCGGATCCGGCCTGGGCTTCGCGCCCACGGTCCTGGGCGATGCCGTCTACGCCGCCACGCCCGACGGTTCGGTCGGCAAGTTCGACCTGCAAAGCGGCCGTCCCATCTGGAAGGCCAAGACTGACGGCAAGCTGTCGGCCGGCGTCGGCAGCGACGGCACCACCACCGCCGTGGCCTCGCCCGACGGCGACGTGATCGCCTTCGACGACACCGGCAAGGTGAAGTGGAAGGTCCGCGCCACCAGCGACGTATCGATTCCGCCCGTCGTGGGCTACGGCATCGTCGTGGTCCGCAGCGGCGACTACCGCATCCAGGCTTTCGACGCCAACAACGGCGAGCGGGTCTGGAACGTGCAGCGTCCCGGCCCCGCGCTGGCCTTGCGCAGCGTGTCGCAGATGGTCCTGGCCGAAGGCCTGGTCATCACCGGCCTGCCGGGCGGCAAGCTGATGGCCATCGCCTCCAACAGCGGCAACGTGCAGTGGGAAGGCACCGTGGCCACGCCGCGCGGCGCCAGCGACCTGGAACGGCTGACCGACGTGGTCGGCGCGCCCCGCATCGCCGGCAACCTGTTGTGCGGCGTGGCCTACCAGGGCCGCATCGTCTGCTTCGACGTCACCGCCGGCGGCCGCGCCCTGTGGGCCAAGGACTTCTCCAGCGTGAGCGGCCTGACCCTCGACGACCGCTTCGCCTACTCTCCGGACCAGAACGGCGTGGTCAACGCCTTCGCCCTGGATAATGGCGGTAATGTCTGGAAGCAGGCCGCCCTGAAGAACCGCCAGCTGACCGCGCCGGCCTTGCTGGGCGGCGCGCTCGCCGTCGGCGACCTGGACGGCTACGTGCATTTCCTGTCGCGCAGCGACGGCAGCCTGATGGCCCGCCTGTCCGTGGGGGGCGGCGCGGTCGTTTCGCCGCCGCAAACCACCTCCCAAGGCGTGCTGGTCCAGACGGGCAATGGCAACCTCGTCCTGATCGGCGCCAACTAATCCTATAGAAAAGCCTTACACCGTGTCTTTCAAGCCTGTCGTCGCCCTGGTCGGTCGCCCCAATGTGGGGAAATCGACCCTTTTCAACCGCCTGACGCGATCGCGCGCCGCGCTGGTGGCCGATTATTCCGGCCTGACCCGCGATCGCCACTATGGCGAGGGCAGGGTGGGCGAGACCCCCTTCATCGTCATCGATACCGGTGGTTTCGAGCCCGTCGCCAAGGACGGCATCCTGCTGGAAATGGCGCGCCAGACCCGGCAGGCCATCGCCGAGGCCGACGTGGTGGTGTTCCTGGTGGACGCCCGGGCAGGCATCAACGCCCATGACCACGAAATCGCCAAGCTGCTGCGCAAATCCGGCCAGCAGCGCGTGCTGCTGGCGGTGAACAAGGCGGAAGGCATGGGCGCCACCGCCGGCGCCGCGATCTCCGAATTCCACGAGCTGGGCCTGGGGCAACCCTATCCCATCTCGGCGGCGCACGGCGACGGCATCGTCGACCTGATCGAAATGGCCCTCCAGGACCTGGTCGAGCCGCCCGCCGAAGAAGAAGCGGAAGAGGAAGGCGAGCACGATCACCGCATCAAGCTGGCGATCGTCGGCCGCCCCAACGTGGGCAAGTCCACGCTCATCAACACCCTGATGGGCGAAGAGCGCGTGATCGCGTTCGACATGCCCGGCACGACCCGGGACGCCATCGAGATCGATTTCGAGCGCGACGGCCGCCGCTATACGCTGATCGACACCGCGGGCCTGCGCAAGCGCGGCAAGGTGTTCGAAGCGGTCGAGAAGTTCTCCGTCATCAAGACGCTGCAGGCCATCGAGGCCAGCAACGTCGTCCTGCTGATGCTGGACGCCCAGACCGAGATCTCCGAACAGGACGCGCACATCGCCGGCTTCGTGCTGGAAACCGGGCGCGCCGTGGTCGTGGCCATCAACAAGTGGGACGGCCTGGACGGCGAAGCCAAGGAACGCATCGAGCGCGAGTTCCAGCGCAAGTTGCGCTTCCTGTCGTTCGCCCGCATGCACACCATTTCGGCGTTGCGCGGGCAGGGCGTGAAGCCGCTGCTGAAGTCCATCAATGCCGCGCATGCCGCCGCGTTCGCCAAGCTGTCCACGCCCAAGCTCACGCGCGAGCTGCAGGCCGCCGTCGAGCAGCAGCCGCCGCCTCGCAAGGGCATTTTCCGTCCGAAGATGCGCTATGCGCACCAGGGCGGGCAGAATCCCCCGCTGGTCGTCATCCACGGCAATGCGCTGGATGCCATTCCGGACTCTTACCGCCGTTACCTGGAAACGCGTTTCCGCAACGCGTTCGACCTGGCCGGCACGCCTTTGCGCATCGAATTCAAGTCGTCGCACAACCCTTACGCGCAGGAAAGCTGATCCATGAGCCGCTTCTGGAGTCCCGTGGTCGGGACGCTCAGTCCGTATGTCCCGGGCGAGCAGCCCAAGCTTCAGAACCTGGTCAAGCTGAACACCAACGAGCACCCCTACGGGCCGTCGCCCAAGGTGCTCGACGCGATCCGCGCGGCCTGCGACGACGCGCTCAAGCTGTACCCGGACCCGTCCTCCGACCGGCTGCGGCAGGCCATCGCCGACACCGTGGGCGCGCAGCCGGGCCAGGTGTTCGTGGGCAACGGCTCCGACGAAGTGCTGGCGCACGTGTTCCTGGCGCTGCTCAAGCATGAGCGTCCGCTGCGCTTCCCGGACATCACCTACAGCTTCTATCCGGTCTATTGCGGCCTGTATGGGATCCAGTACGAAACGGTGCCGCTGACGGCCGATTTCCGCATCGACGTCGAAGACTACCTGCCCGGCCGCGCCGGGCCGGCGGGTGCCATCATCTTCCCGAATCCCAACGCGCCCACGGGCCGCGCGCTGGATGCCGCCGAGGTCGAGCGCATCGTGGCCGGCAATCCCGACGCCGTCGTCGTCGTGGATGAGGCCTACGTGGATTTTGGCGGAGAGTCCGTCATCCCTTTGGTCTCCCGCTACGACAACCTGCTGGTCGTGCAGACACTATCCAAGTCGCGCTCGCTGGCGGGGCTGCGGGTCGGCTTCGCCGTCGGCAGCGCGGCGCTCATCGAAGGGCTGGAGCGCGTAAAGAACAGTTTCAACTCCTACCCCATCGATCGCCTCGCGTCGGCGGGCGCGGTAGCGGCCCTGGAAGATACGGAGTACTTTGAGAAGACTCGCCTGGCCGTGATCGAAACCCGGTCGCGGATGACGGCGGGGCTGCAGGCGCTGGGCTTCGAGGTGCTGCCTTCTTCCGCGAATTTCGTGTTCGCGCGGCACCCGGCCAGGGACGCCGCGGACCTCGCCGCCGCCTTGCGCGAGCGCAGCATCATCGTGCGCCATTTCCGTCATGCGCGCATCGACCAGTTTCTGCGCATTACCGTGGGCACCGACGCGCAGTCCGAATTGCTGCTGGCGGCGCTCGCGGAGGTCCTGAGGGCGTGAAGGCCGGGGCGTTCCAGCCGGAAAACTCTGGTGTCACTTTTTGCATCCCGGCCAAGTAGCACGGGCCGGGAAAACCCTGTAGAGTACATGTTTCGGCGTACCCCACCAGTACACAAGTACGCCACCATTCAATAACAAACAAATGGAGCCTGGCCAATGAGCAATAAAGGGCAAACTCTGCAAGATCCGTTCCTGAACACGCTGCGCAAGGACCATGTCCCCGTGTCGATCTACCTGGTGAACGGCATCAAGCTTCAAGGGCAAATCGAATCCTTCGACCAGTACGTGGTGCTGCTGCGCAATACGGTCACGCAAATGGTCTACAAGCACGCCATTTCCACCGTCGTCCCCGCGCGCGCCGTGAATTTTCAGGTGGAAGTCCCTGCTGAGTAATCTCGCTCCAGCTTTACCTTTTATTGCCCGCCGGACGGCTGACGTCGGCGGGCATTTTCGCTTTGGCTCCAATATGGTGCATGTATGCGCGCTTTGATCATCAGCGTGGATCTGGGTGATCCGGACTTCGCGGCCCATGCGGAAGAGTTCGCGATGCTGGCCAAGGGCGCCGGCGCCGAAATCGTGGGCACGCTGACCGCGCGCCGCGACCGTCCCGACGCCAAGTTCTTCATCGGCTCGGGCAAGGCCGATGAGGGCGTGGCCATGGCCCAGGCGCTGCTCGCCGATATCGTTCTGTTCGATCAGCCCCTGTCGCCCGCCCAGCAACGCAACCTGGAACGCGCGTTCAACCTGCGCGTGGTGGACCGCGTCGCGCTCATCCTGGACATCTTCGCCTTGCGCGCCAAGAGCCACGAGGGCAAGCTGCAGGTCGAACTGGCCCAGCTGCAGCATCTGGCCACGCGCCTGACCCGCCTGTGGTCCCACTTGGAGCGTCAACGCGGGGGCATCGGCATGCGGGGGCCGGGCGAATCCCAGCTCGAAATGGACCGTCGCATGATCGGCGCCAAGGTCAAGGTGTTGCGCGAGCGGCTGGACAAGGTCGAGCGCCAGCGGGTAACCCAGCGCCGGGCGCGCGCCCGGGGCGGCGCGCTTTCCGTATCTCTGGTGGGCTACACCAACGCGGGCAAATCCACCTTGTTCAACGCGCTGACGCGCGCCGACGCCTATGCCGCGGACCAGCTTTTCGCCACCCTGGACACGACGACGCGTCGCATCTGGATCGAAGGCGCCGGGTCGGTGGTGATATCGGATACGGTGGGCTTTATCCGCGACTTGCCCCACGGCCTGATCGCGGCGTTTCGCGCCACCCTGGAAGAAACCGTGCATGCGGATTTGCTGCTGCACGTGGTCGATGCCGCCAGTCCCCAGCGGGATGAGCAGATTTTCGAGGTCAATAAAGTGCTGGCGGAAATCGGCGCCGCCTCGGTTCCAACCATTCTTGTATACAACAAGATAGACCGGGCGGGCTTGGAACCCAGGGTGGAGCGCGATGCACATGGTACGATTGCGCGAGTATTTGTAAGCGCCACCGAGCGCGCCGGCTTGGACGCGTTGCGCGGGGCAATTGCGGAGACCGGACAGATTGTGGGAAACAATGCCGCGAATTATCAAACTCTTCAATCTGAATGACCCCGGCTGGGGTCGTGGGAACAACAACGGCTCCGAGCCGCCGCCGAAGCGGCCTCAAGGCAACGGAGACGGCCCACCCGACCTGGACGAGGTCTGGCGCGATTTCAACAATCGCATCGGATCCCTGTTCGGTCGCAAGGGCGGGGGCGGGAATAACCGCCCCGGCAACCGCGGCGGCATGACGCCGCCTTCTCCGCGCGGAACGCGTATCGGCCTGGGCGTCGTCGCCCTGGTCGCGGCCGGCATCTGGCTGGCCAGCGGTTTCTACATCGTGCAGGAAGGCCAGGTCGCGGTCGTGACCCAGTTCGGCAAGTACAAGAGCACGTCCCAGGCCGGTTTCCAATGGCGCCTGCCTTATCCCATCCAGAGCCACGAGATGGTCAACGTGTCGCAACTGCGCACGTTCGAGGTCGGCTTCCGTGGCGGCGCGCGCAACAAGGTCCTGCCTGAAGCGCTGATGCTCACGACGGACGAGAACATCGTCGATATGCAGTTCGTCGTCCAGTACCGGCTGCGCGCCGATGGCGCGCCCGATTACCTCTTCATGACGCGCGATCCCGATGAATCCGTCCGCCAGGCATCGGAGACGGCCATGCGCGAAGTCGTGGGCAAGCAGTCGATGGACTTCGTGCTGTACGAAGGCCGTACCGCGGTCGCCACGCAAGTGCAGACCCTGATGCAGCAGATCCTGGACCGCTACCAGACCGGCGTGCAGGTCAGCACCGTCGCCATCCAGAACGTGCAGCCGCCGGAACAGGTGCAGGCCGCGTTCGACGACGCCGTCAAGGCCGGCCAGGACCGCGAACGCCAAATCAACGAGGGCCAGGCCTACGCCAATCAGGTCGTGCCGCTGGCCAGCGGCCAGGCTTCCCGCATGATCGAACAGGCGGAGGGCTACAAGGCCAAGGTCGTCGGCGACGCCCAGGGTAATACCTCGCGCTTCACCAGCATTCTCGGCGAGTACGAGAAGGCGCCCGCGGTCATGCGCCAGCGCATGTACCTGGAGAGCATGCAGGAGATCTTCACGCGCGCCAGCAAGGTCATGGTCGACACCAAGAGCAACAACAATATGTTGTACCTGCCCTTGGACAAGATCATGCATCTGGCCGCCCAGGACGCCAGCAAGTCCAGCGCCGGCAGTATCGGATCGTCGGGCTTGTCCAGCCAGCCTGCCCAGCAGCCGCGCAGCGGCGCGGCGCCGGCGCCTCAGCCTTCCGGCAGCAGCAATAGCAACACGCTGCCCCGCGACCGTACGTCGCGCTAACCCGGAGGAGTCCTGATCATGCAACGTCTCATGCCCATCCTGGTCGGCCTGCTCATCGTGCTGGCCGCCCTTTCTTCCTGCGTCTTCGTCGTGCGCGAGCGCGACTACGCCCTGGTGTTCTCGCTGGGTGAAGTGCGCAAGACCATCAGCGAACCCGGCCTGTATTTCAAGGCCCCGCCGCCGTTCCAGAATGTCGTGACGCTCGACAAGCGCATTCTGACCATCGAAACCAACGAAGCCGAACGCATCCAGACTTCCGAAAAGAAGAACCTGCTGATCGATTCCTACGTCAAGTGGCGCATTGCGGATCCCCGCCAGTACTACGTGTCCACGGGCGGCAACGAACGCGTCGCGCAGGAACGCCTGCAGGCGCTGATCCGCGACGCGCTCAACGCTTCGGTCAACGTGCGCACGGTGCGCGACGTGGTCTCGACCGAGCGCGACAAGATCATGGCCGAGATCCTCACCAACGTGGCCAAGCGCGCCGAGCCCCTGGGCGTGCAGATCGTCGACGTGCGCCTGCGCCGCATCGAGTTCGCGCCGGAAATTTCGGAATCGGTGTACCGCCGCATGGAAGCGGAGCGTACGCGCGTCGCCAACGAGCTGCGTTCCATCGGCGCCGCCGAAGGCGAGAAGATCCGCGCCGAAGCCGATCGCCAGCGGGAAGTGATCGTGGCCCAGGCCTATGCCAAGGCACAGGGCGTCATGGGCGAGGGCGATGCCTCCGCCGCGGCGATCTACGCGCAGGCCTACGGCAAGAACCCGCAGTTCTACACGTACTACAAGAGCCTGGAAGCCTATCGCGCTTCGTTCTCGAAGCCGGGCGACGTGCTGGTGGTCGACCCCAGCTCCAGCTTCTTCCAGTTCATGAAGGACCCGTCCGGCGACGCCCTGGCGCCGGTCACCGTGCCGGCCAAGTAAGGCGACGACGGTAGCAAGGCAACGCAAGGCCCCTTGGATTTCCAAGGGGCCTTGCCGTTTTCGGGCGGGGGACGGCGAGGCGCCGGCGTAATGAGGGACGGCTTGCCGGGCGGGCAATTCCGGCTGGCGCTGGCCGCTGAACCATGTACAATACCGCGTAAGCTAGAAAACATTCCGCAGCGGCTGAGCGGGCTTACGCCCCTCAGCCGCTTTTCGTTTGGGCGACGCCCACGCATCACTTGGCGTTCATCAGGTAAACAATTCATGGGTAACTGGCTGCTGCCCGAGAGCCTCGCCGACGTACTTCCGGCAGAGGCCCGGCGCATCGAGGAACTGCGCCGCGAACTTCTCGATCTGTACCGTACGTACGGTTTCGAGCTGGTCGCGCCGCCCCTGGTCGAATACATCGATTCGTTGCTGTCCGGCACGGGCAGCGATCTGGATCTGCGTACGTGCAAGCTGATCGACCAGCTGTCCGGCCGCACGCTGGGCGTGCGCGCGGACATGACTCCTCAGGTCACGCGCATCGACGCGCACTTGCTGAACCGCGCGGGCGTTACCCGCCTGTGTTACTGCGGCAACGTGCTGCATGCCCGCCCGGCCGACCTGCTGGCCAGCCGCGAGCTGCTGCAGATCGGCGCCGAAATCTACGGCCATGCCGGTTTCGAGGCCGACCTGGAGATCATCCAGCTGGTGCTGGAAACCGTGGCGATCGCCGGCGTGCGCAACCCCCGGCTGGACCTGTGCCATCCGGGCGTGCTGCGCGCCATCCTGGAGTCGGATGCCGCCCTGGGCGCGCTGTCGCAGGAGGTCATCCTCCTGATGCGCGAGAAGGACGTCCCCGGCCTGGTCGAGCTGTCGGCGCGCGCGCCGGGCATGCGCGCCGAGACGCTGCAGGCCCTGAAGCTGCTGCCCAATCTGTACGGCGGTCCGGAAGTGCTGAAGGAAGCGCGCCGCGAATTGCCCCTGCTGCCCGGCGTGGTCGCCGCGCTGGATGCGCTGCAGGTCGTGGTGGACGCGATGCCCAACGTGGCGTTCGGCGTCGACCTCGCCGACGTCGGGGGCTATGGATACCATTCCGGCGTGAAGTTCGCGCTGTATGCTGAAGGCTGGCGCGACGCGCTGGTCAGCGGTGGACGCTATGACGACGTCAGCCGCGCTTTTGGCCGGGCGCGTCCCGCCACGGGTTTCAGCCTGGATTTACGCAAGCTGGCGGCGGGTTTGGCGCCGGCGGAACGGGCGCGTGCGGTTCGCGCGCCCTGGGGGCAGGCCCCCGCCCTGACCGAGGCGGTTCGCCGCCTGCGCCGGTCGGGTGAAATTGTCGTTCAGGTATTGCCCGGGCACGAGCAGGATCAGGACGAATTCGTTTGCGATCGCGAGCTGGCGCTGCAGGATGGCGCCTGGACGGTCAGAACGCTGTGACTAACTCCCTCTCGGAAACGAGGGGGCCGCGGGGAGATTTCCGGATTTCCCGAGAAACTCGATATTGATTCGTAACATGAGCAAGAACGTAGTCGTAATCGGCACCCAATGGGGTGACGAGGGCAAGGGCAAGATCGTCGACTGGCTGGCGGAATCCGTCCAGGGCGTGGTCCGCTTCCAAGGCGGTCACAATGCCGGCCATACGCTGTGGATCAACGGCAAGAAGACGATTCTTCGCCTGATCCCGTCGGGCATCATGCATCCCGGCGTCACCTGCTTCATCGGCAACGGCGTCGTGCTGTCCCCGGAAGCCCTGCTCAAGGAAATCGAAGAGCTTGAGGCCGCCGGCCTGGACGTCCGTTCGCGCCTGCAGATCTCCGAGATCTGCCCGCTGATCCTGCCGTATCACGTCGCCATCGACAAGGCGCGCGAAGCGCGCAAGGGCGATGGCAAGATCGGCACGACCGGTCGCGGCATCGGCCCCGCCTACGAAGACAAGGTCGCCCGCCGCGCGCTGCGCGTGCAGGACCTGTTCAATCCGCAGCTGTTCGACGAGAAGCTCGCCGAAGTGCTGGATTACCACAACTTCGTGCTGACCAAGTACCTGGGCGCCGAGGCGGTTTCCGCCAATGAAGTGCGCGACCAGGCCATGGCGCTGGCTCCGGCCATCGCCCCGATGGTCAAGGACGTGTCGAGCAACCTGTTCGCCATGCAACAAGCCGGCCAGCGCCTGCTGTTCGAGGGCGCGCAGGGCGCCTTGCTGGACGTCGACCACGGCACCTATCCGTTCGTCACCAGCAGCAACTGCGTGGCGGGCGCGGCTTCGGCCGGCGCCGGCGTCGGCCCCCAGCAGCTGGACTACGTCCTGGGCATCACCAAGGCCTACACGACCCGCGTCGGTTCGGGTCCGTTCCCCACGGAACTGGTCGACGAGATCGGCACGCGCCTGGCCACCATCGGCAAGGAATTCGGTTCGGTCACGGGCCGTCCGCGTCGCTGCGGCTGGTTCGACGGCGCCGCGCTGAAGCGCTCCGTCCGCCTGAACGGCATTTCCGGCCTGTGCATCACCAAGCTGGACGTGCTCGACGGCCTGGAAACCATCCAGCTGGGCGTGGGCTACCGCGTCAACGGCGAATTCCGCGACGTGCTGCCCTATGGCGCGCATGCGGTCGCCCAGGCGCAACCGGTGCTCGAAGAGCTGCCGGGCTGGAGCGAATCCACGGTTGGCATCACCGAGTACGACAAGCTGCCCCAGGCGGCCCGTCGCTACCTGGAGCGCGTGGCGGAAGTGTGCGGCGTGCCCATCGACCTCGTGTCGACCGGCCCCGACCGCAATGAAACCATTGTGCTGCGTCATCCCCTGAAGGGCTGACATCGGGTTATTATTCGTAAGGCCGCCGCCGGTCTCACACCGGCGGCGGCCTTTTCGTATTTTTAAGCAGGAGATGCTTGCCTATGAGCACGCCGACCAATGATGACAGCCATCTGTGGGTGACGTGGGACGACTACAACCGCCTGATCGAGCGCCTGTCCTTGCAGGTGCATCAATCGGGTTGGAAGTTCGATAAGATTCTTTGCCTGGCGCGCGGCGGAATGCGCGTCGGCGACGTTATGTCCCGTATTTTCGACGTCCCGCTGGGCATTCTGGCCACCAGCAGCTACCGCGAAGCGGCTGGCACCAAGCAGGGCGACATGGATATCGCCCAGTTCATCACCATTACGCGCGGCACCCTGTCGGGGCGCGTGTTGCTGGTGGACGACATGGTCGATACCGGCAAGACCTTCTCCAAGGTCTACGATCACCTGAAGAGCCAATTCACCGAGATCACCGAACTGCGCAGCGCCGTGCTGTGGTGGAAGGGGCATTCCCAGGCGACGCCCGACTATTACGTCGACAAGTTGCCCACGAACCCGTGGATTCACCAGCCTTTCGAAGATTACGACAGCCTGCGCCCGCACCAGCTCGAAGCCTGGATCCGCAAGGGTTCCCAGGGCTGAAGCCGCCGGCCGGCAGGGCGGGGCGCCTGGCGGCCCAGTGCGCCAGACTGTCCCCCCAGTAGTCAAAATGACCTCGGCCATGCTAGAATCGCTGGTTACCGCTAAACCGAACTTGGCTTGTTACTCTTTGGGTAGTCTTTGGGTAACGGAAACGGCCAGCTGGAATCCGGTTCCCTGTACGCGGTGCCTTGGTATGATTTTCATGTCATCGAAGGCTTTTCGCGCTCCTGGATCCGCGCAGCGTAGCTGGTAAGCAAGCCAGGTTTGTCATCAACTTTTGTTACCCTACAAGCAGGCCAATCACTTTATGCCTATCGTTCGACTGAAGGAAAACGAACCGTTTGAAGCCGCTCTGCGCCGCTTCAAGCGCACCATCGAAAAGACCGGTTTGCTCACCGAGCTGCGTTCGCGCGAGTTCTATGAGAAGCCCACGGCTGAGCGCAAGCGCAAGCACGCCGCCGCTGTGAAGCGCCACTACAAGCGCATCCGTAGCCAACAACTGCCCCCGCGCCTGTATTGATTTTTGATTCCCGAATCTATTGATTCCAGAATCATTCATCCAGGATTTGCTCGCCCGAGTCGACGTCGTCGACATAGTCGGGCGATATGTGCAGTTGCGAAAGGGCGGGGCCAACTTGCTTGGCCTGTGCCCTTTTCATAACGAAAAAAGCCCCTCGTTCACTGTCAGCCCCACCAAGCAGTTCTATCACTGCTTCGGCTGCGGCGCGCACGGCAGTGCCATCACTTTCCTGATGGAACACACGGGCGCCAGTTTCCCCGAAGCCGTGCGCACGCTCGCCGGCTCCGTGGGAATGACGGTCCCCGAAGAAAACCGCAGCCCTCGCCAACAGCAGGAATCCGCGCGCCGCAAGGCCGAGGAATCCCGCCATACGCAAGTGCTGGACGCTGCCCAGGCGCATTACCTCAAGCAATTGAGGGCGTCGCCCGCGGCGATCCGCTACCTGAAGCAACGCGGCCTGACCGGCGAGATCGCGGCGCATTTCGGCCTGGGATGGTCCGGCACGGACCGCCACGGCCTGTCGCAGGTCTTTCCCAGCTACGAAGATCCGGTGCTGGTGGAATCCGGCCTGGTCATCGAATCCGAAGACGGCCGGCGCTACGACCGGTTCCGGGAACGCATCATGTTCCCGATCCGCAATGCGCAAGGCAGCCTGATCGGCTTCGGCGGCCGCATCATCGGCAAGGGCGAGCCCAAGTACCTGAATTCTCCGGAGACCCCGCTGTTCTCGAAGGGCCATGAGCTCTACGGGCTGTGGGAGGCGCGCCAGTCCATCCGCCAGGAAGGGCAGGTGATCGTGGTCGAAGGCTACATGGACGTCGTCGGGCTGGCACAGCAAGGCATCGCGAACGCGGTGGCCACGCTGGGCACGGCCACGACGCCGGATCATGTAAAGAAGCTGCTGCGCGCCAGCGACAAGGTGATCTTCAGCTTCGACGGGGACGGCGCCGGACGCCGCGCCGCGTGGCGGGCCCTGCAGGCGTGCCTGCCGGTGCTGCGCGACGACATCGCGATCCGCTTCCTGTTCCTGCCGTCGGAGCACGATCCCGATTCCTATGTGCGCGAGCTGGGCGCGGAGGCTTTCCGCGCCTGCCTGGGCGATGCGGTGGCGCTGTCGCGCTTCCTGCTCGACGAGCTGGGCTCGCGGCACAACATGGACGAGGCGGAAGGGCGGGCGAGCTGCCTGCACGAAGCCAAGCCCTTGCTGGCCGCCATTCCCGAATGCGCGCTGCGCGTGCAGATCGAGCGGGAAATGGCCAAGCTGGTGCAGCTGACGCCCGAGGAAATGGCGCAGGTGCTGGCGCAGCAGCCGGCCAAGCCTTTCGCGCCGGCGCCGCGTCCCGGCGACGGGGCCGCGGCTTCCGGCCAGGCGCCGGGCCAGGACGGGGCGCCGCCGGACATGGGCTATGACTTCGGCGGGCACGAGTTCCACGACATTCCGGCCGAGGAGTCCGATTACGCGGACTACGGCCATTTTCCGTCCCAGGATGGCGAGTCCGCTGCTCCGGGCGCCGGCCAGGGCGGACGTCAGGGCTGGAAAGGCAAGAGCGACTGGAAAGGGAAAAGCGACTGGAAGGGCAAGGGCGACTGGAAAGGCGGAAAGGGCGGCTGGAAGGGCCGGCGCGACGACGACGTCGGCGGTTTCGAAGGCCGCCGCACCATGCCATCGCTGGCCAAGCGCCTGCTGGGCCTGCTGCTGGCGCATCCCGAGCTGGTGGACTCCATGGGAGACCAGCAGCTTGAAGTCATCGACCATGGCCCCCATCTAGGTTTGGTCAGGGACCTGATCATGCTGGCGCAGTCCAGCGGCGCCCGCCATGTCGGCGCCTTGCTGGAGGCCGCGGATCCCGATTCGGACCTGGCGACGGTGCTCAAGGGCCTGCGAGCCGACATCCTGTCCCAGGAAGACTTGCCGGATCCGCAGACCGAATGGGACGACGCGCTGCGCCGCATCGAATTCGATGCGGCCAGGTCCGAAATGACCAAGCTGGCCGCCAGCGGGCTGGCGACCGAAGAGGCGCGCAAACGCTATTTGGAGCTTTCCAGCCGCATCACGGTGCTCAAAGGTGCTGGATTACGCTAAATACGCTAAAATCAAGGGTTTTCCGCGGTGCGGACATTTCCACCGCGGATTTCTGATCCAAGGCGGCAGGCCGGCGGATTGTGGTGTTTTCAGTTGATTGGCATTGGATTCGTGCTGAATTTGGTGGTAATTCTGGCACTGCGGGCGTTAGGCAAACGAGTTGGCAGTACGAATGCTTCGGCTGGCGGAATCTATTCCGGCTGCCGGAATCTAATTGATGTAGAGGTTTGGCGCGGCGCCCCGGGATGTCCTCCGGAAATAAAAACGGATGCGCGCGTCAAATTTGTTACATAGTTAATTAATATAGCTGAGCGGTGAATTCAGGCAGTTCGGCGGCGGTTATCTCCGTGTAGCGTTAGTGGTATGGGTGCTGTGTCTACTCAGCTGCTTTGGGCAAAGACCCGATAAGCAAGCAACGCCTATTTATAGGCAGGCAGCCCCCCCAACGCCCGGGATCCCCCGCAGGATGAGGCCACGCACGCCGAGCGCCACTACGGTCATGAACCGGAACGGCGCAAGGCGGGCTCGCAAGAGCCGGCGCTGCGAACAACGCAGCCGCGTGATTTCGGCCGGTTTCACCAGATTTACCCGTAGTACCGCCGCGCTGGGCAGCCGTCCAGGGTGGCTAAATGCGGTGCAACATGCCCAATCGGGTTGCGACGACCACGGAAGCGACTATGACCAAATCCACCGGCAAATCCTCCTCTGCAATGAATGCGACCGAAACCGAAGCCAAGACGGCCAAGCGTGCGGTAAGCATGGCGGCGGAAAAAGCGCCCGCCAAGACGGCGGTGAAGGTCGCCAAGCCCGCTGCCAAGACGGCCGCCAAGAAGGCGGCCAAGACTGCTGCCGGCGCCGACAAGCCTGAAAAGGTGACGAAGGCTCGCGCCAAGAAGGCCGAAGACAAGCTGGCCGACCTGGTGGGCAGCGCGCGTCCGGCCCCGAGCGGCCGCCGCCCGGGCCGCCCCGCCAAGAATGCCAACAACGATTCCGACGGTTTCGACGATCCGATGGACGGCGAAGGCGAAGTCCTGCCCGATCTGAAGCCGCCCAAGCGCGGCGGCAAGCGCGGCAAGGCCGATCCCAAGGATCTGATCGCCCGCGGCCCCGTCAGCCCGGAAGAGTACGAAGCCCGCCGCAATCGCCTGAAGCAGCTGATCAAGCTGGGCAAGGACCGCGGCTACCTGACGTACGGCGAAATCAACGACCATCTGCCCGACGACCTGGTCGACGCGGAAGCCATCGACGGCATCATCAGCACCTTCAGCGACATGGGCATCGCGGTCTACGACCAGGCCCCCGACGCCGAAACGCTGCTGATGAGCGAGAACGCGCCGGTTGCGTCCAACGACGACGACGTCGAAGACGAAGCCGAAGCCGCGCTGACCACGGTGGACTCCGATTTCGGCCGCACCACGGACCCGGTCCGCATGTACATGCGTGAAATGGGCTCGGTGGAACTGCTGACGCGCGAAGGCGAAATCGAAATCGCCAAGCGCATCGAAGACGGCCTGAAGCACATGGTCATGGCCATCTCGGCCTGCCCGACAACGATCAACGAGATCCTCGCCCACATCCTGCGCGTGCGGGAAGGCCAGGCGCAGATCGACGAAGTGGTCGACGGCCTGGTCGATCCGGAAGACGGCGAGGAATACGCCGGCGCCGGCGTCACCGCCGACGAAGACGAGAGCGACGACGGCCCTGCCGGCGGTATGTCCAGCAAGCAGCTGGAAGACCTGCGCGTCAAGGCCCTGGCCAAGTTCGACGAGGTCGGCAAGCAGTTCGACAAGATGCGCCAGTCCTACGAAAAGGACGGCTACAAGTCGGACATCTACGTGCGCGCCCAGGAATCCATCCAGAACGAACTGATGGGCATCCGCTTCACGGCCAAGATGGTCGAGAAGCTGGCCGACACGCTGCGCCAGCAGGTCGAGGAAGTGCGCCAGCTTGAGCGCGCCGTCCTGCATACGTGTGTGGACCGTGCCGGCATGCCGCGCACGCACTTCATCAAGGTCTTCCCGGGCAACGAAACCAACCTGCAGTGGGTCGTGGACGAAGTGGCCGCCGGCCATCCGTACGCCGAAACGCTGGAGCGCCAGATCCCCGCCGTGCAGGAACTGCAGCAGAAGCTGATCGACCTGCAAACGCGCGTCGTGCTGCCGCTGAAGGACCTGAAGGACGTCAACAAGCGCATGGCCACCGGCGAAGCCAAGGCCCGCAAGGCCAAGCGCGAAATGACCGAGGCCAACCTGCGCCTGGTGATCTCCATCGCCAAGAAGTACACGAACCGCGGCCTGCAGTTCCTGGACCTGATCCAGGAAGGCAACATCGGCCTGATGAAGGCCGTGGACAAGTTCGAGTACCGTCGCGGCTACAAGTTCTCGACCTACGCAACGTGGTGGATCCGTCAGGCCATTACGCGTTCCATCGCCGACCAGGCGCGCACCATCCGCATCCCGGTCCACATGATCGAAACGATCAACAAGATGAACCGGATCAGCCGCCAGATCCTGCAGGAAACCGGCGCCGAGCCGGATCCCGCGACCCTGGCGCAGAAGATGGACATGCCCGAGGACAAGATCCGCAAGATCCTGAAGATCGCCAAGGAGCCGATCTCCATGGAAACGCCCATCGGCGACGACGACGACTCGCACCTGGGCGATTTCATCGAGGACACCTCCACGCTGGCGCCTTCGGACGCGGCGCTGCACGGTTCCATGCGCGACGTGGTCAAGGAAGTGCTAGACTCTCTCACCCCGCGTGAAGCCAAGGTCCTGCGCATGCGTTTCGGTATCGAAATGAGCACCGACCAGACCCTGGAAGAAGTGGGCAAGCAATTCGACGTCACGCGCGAGCGCATCCGCCAAATAGAGGCGAAGGCGCTGCGTAAACTGCGTCACCCTAGCCGGGCCGACAAGCTGAAGAGCTTCCTGGAAGGGCAGTAATCGTTTTCTGGGCCTCTAGCTCATGCCTGGTTAGAGCAGCGGACTCATAATCCGTTGGTGCCGAGTTCGACTCTCGGGGGGCCTACCAAGAAAGTCCTGTTAGTTCAGGCACCTACAGCCGCCAGCAATGGCGGCTGTTTCTTTTTCGGCGCCAATATTGACGTAATCTTGACATTCTCGCTCGCCATGGTGGGCCAGATGAGCGTACTTCTTCACCATCTCGATCCGTTCCCAGCCGCCCAGTTCTTTCAAGACCATCAAGGGGCGGCCCGCCTGTACATGCCACGAGGCCCAGGTATGGCGGAAATCGTGAAAGCGAAAGCCGGCAATGCCGACCTGTTTGCAAGCGCCTGATAGGATTGAAGAGTCGATCTGGCTAATCTGGGCCAGCTCGCGTCCAGGTCTGGGGCGTCGGTTGAAGACAAGGACTGGATGAGTGCCCTGGCGGCGTTGTAGCACCGCTATCGCGTCGGAATTTAGGGGTATGGCACGGGCCCGTTTGTTCTTGGCTCGGCCGTGTGTGATCCAGGCGTGACGTTTACCCATGTCGACCTGCGACCAGGACAGGGACAATATTTCTGTTGCCCGCATCCCTGTGGCCACTGCGAACAGGCGGACTTTGGCGAAAACCCCCGCCATAATCAGCGATAACGGATTTCATCAGAAGTCCTTCCCAAGAAACCCGCCACGCGAAAGCCGGCGGGTTTTGTTTTTTCGTGTTACATATCTGGCTCTTGCTTTCAGGCGTGGGAGGCTGAAGACTTATGGCCTTCATACTGTTCTCAGCATACAAGTTGGATATATGGTGATTAGACTATTCGTTGCTGCTTCACTCTTGACCATTGCTTCGCTCGCTCAGTCTCAGCCGGTGAGTCCCAATGATCCTGACTATTGCGACAAAATCGGCCGGATCTCGGAGAATATGGTCGTGGGTGCTGAACTGCATCGCATATCTATCGATGAGCTTTACAAGCTGAACCGCGCAAACTTCGCTGCTGGCACCGCGTCTGAGTTGATGGTGGCGAACATAGACGTCGCCTATGAGTACTACCAGATGGCCAAGGCGGAGAACTTCCGGAAGAGTCCCGCGGACATCTGCCGGAAGGACAATGCGATGATTGGTTCCATTGCGCCTCACGCGTCACAAGGCAATTAAGCCTGATTCATCGCTCTGCACCACTAGGCTGGTAGGGCATTTTTTACACGAAAGCCCCGATGCGGATATCCCATAGGGGCTTTTCTATAGACAGAGAGGGGGCCGCGGGCATGTACCTAAGACCTAAGGGCATTCCGGCAGGCTAAGCAGATTGTTGGATGTGCTGCTATCCGCTTCAGTCTTCAGATACTTGTTTCCCGCGCGACTGGTTGCAACAACGACCCACACACTTTTCCCCCCTGCGTGAACATAGAAGTTCCACTCTCCCCGCTCAATCTTTCCGATGGCGTCGTCCAAAGTAAGTTTCCAGGCGGAGGTGACGAACCCCCCAACATGAGTGATCGATTCGTTCGGGTCGCTTCGTGGAACCTTGTTGATGCAAGTGATTTGTGCTGTCTTGGCCATAGCCACTACCTCCAAAAGACGGGAAAAATAACTGACGGGGTTACCTGCGATATCAGCCCTGACCTTAGCAATTGATCCTTACGTCTATGTAAGGGTCGTTAGTTTGGGCCCGGCTAGATCATGGGAAGGGGCACCGTGTTCGGAATCAAGACCGCGTCCAACCTCAAATCCGCTAGACGGGCAGTGGCCTGAATAAACTAGAAACCGAGGCCTGCTTCCAGTAGGGCGGGGTATTCGATCTTTCCCTTGGTCGCCTTCTGTTTAAGGTCCAAATCGATGACGACCATCTGGTCTTTGGTTGAGTCAAATTTGCTATTTAGATACAGGTCCGAGCAGATCGTGATTGCTGAGCCGTTGGCACGAAAGGCAAAAAACGATGAAGTCTCATCCCACGGCGCCAGTGTGGCGATTGCTCTCACCCGATCCACGAACGATTCGTAGCGATCTTGATAGGACGAATCATTCTTCAGCCTGAATGTGACGATGAAGTGTGCCATATGAAATCTCGAGGTGAGGTGAAAGTGAAAGGTTGTGCACAACCACTGACCAACCCAGTTCTTGATGGTGACTCTGTCGCTCGTAACAACTGGGCCAATCTACAGCGAATGATGCGACGAGGAGACGGTTCCTCAATGACAAGTAAGTGTCTTGTTGAGATTGCGGATGATGTCGTTCCAGTGCAGGCTCTGGAAGAAGGCCTTCCGTGGCGTGGGCCCAATGAACTTGAATCCATTGCCGTATCGCCAAACCGGGACGACCGTCCCGGCTGATCCCGCTGACTGAGCGCAAATCTGAAGTTTCTCGATGATGTCTTGTTGAATGCCGGGCGGCTTCGTACCAAACGCTGGATGAAGCGGGACAATAATTATGTCTTGTCCTTGTTGTCTAATATGCGCGATCTCGTAGTCAGCCATATTGGCTCTCCAAAAGGTGGAAACGCCAATCCACCATAGCAATGAATTCTTACGGCTTTGTAAGAAATGACACTCGCTGAGATGAGAAATGGTCGAGATTAAGATCACATCCAATCTGAAAGACGTTCTGCGGCGCTTGGATGCTTTCACGTCAAAGCAATTCCCCTTGGCGATGGTGCAGGCTATCAACGCGACCGCGATCGCGGCCCGTGTCCAGGCCGCCGAGCAGGCCAACATCAAGTCGACCTTCGACAACCCGACGCCATTCACGCAGAAGTCGGTCGGGGTGAGCAAGGCTCGCAAGTCGTCATCGGTGGCGGTGGTCTACATCAAGAAGATCGCGGCCGCCTACCTACTGCCCCTACGAGACCGGTGGCGTCCACAAGCTGAACAGCCGGGCGCAGTTGAATCCCAAGGGGGGACGCTGAATAGCCACGGCAACCTGCCTCGCGCCGCTATGGAGCCGCCTGAAGGCACGGCCGGACGTCTATGTAGGCTCGATACGCACGCGCAATGGGCAAGCCGTGAGTGGGGTATGGCAGCGCGTTGCGCCCAAGCGGGCGTGTCGCGTGAAGGCAGGTGGGCGGCGCAAGGCGGTGACGACCGGGCAACTGGCAAAGCAGCAGAACCGCGGCGACCTTCTGAAAATCTTGATTCGGTTCGGCGACGCCTTGCCCGTCAAGAAGCAGCTGAAACTTCGGCACGACCGCGCGCGAAGTGGTGGAGCGGCATTTCCCTCGGGACTTCGATACCGCTTTGACGCAAGTATTTAAAACCGCACGGCAGTAGAGGGCATGCGCACCGTCGCGCAGCAGCGGGAGAACATCGCCAAGGGCGTCAGCCAGACCGTGGCCAGCTACCGCTTGCCGCAGGCGGACGGTCTGAGCCACGCCGTCGACCTGGCGCCGCTAATCGACAAGGCGATCCCCTGGAACAACTGGCAGGCCTTCGTCGACCTGGCGGGCGTAGTCAAGGCGTGCGCCGCGGAGCCTGGTGTGCCGGTGGAGTGGGGCGGCGATTGGACGACGCTCAGGGATGGGCCGCATTTCCAGATCCCGTGCGACTGGAAGGGCCGGGCATGAGTCCGCTGCTACGCGCCGTGGCGCCATACGTGATCGGTGCGGCTCAAGAAGGCCAACGCTGATCACGCCGCTCGCCGAACTCACCGAATTCAAGACGCAGACGCAGACCGCGCGCTTGGGCGGGATCTCCAACACCCTGGAGGACGCCTTAGTGACGCTGCGTTACGCCAAGCCTAAGACTATCGAGAGGTACACCCGTGTCGAAGTTCAGAGCCCTTTGCCTGCCGGCTGCCGCATTGATGCTGGCCGACTGCAGCACATCAACGAAGCCGGCCGCCTGGCCAATTCTGCCGGCCAACCTGGCGCAACCGTGCTCGCCGGTGCCCGAGGTGACCAGCGATAGCTGGGACGATTTCGCGCGCAGCTACATAACGCTGGCGATGCTGTATAGGAGTGTTCGGCGCGCCATCAAGGGATAACGGAGGCTTGGCCGAAGTAGTGTGGAGAAGACAAAAAGCCCCCGGCCGAAGGCCAGGGGCTTTTTGATACCGGCTTGTTAGTTGGCTTTTTTCTTGCGCAACACAATCCGGAACGGCTGGCCGTTGGGACGACGGATGACGCGTCCCTTGACCTTGATAGTCATCCGATAGATGACTTCTTCAGCATCGCTCTGGTGCATGTTATGCCTCCAAGGAGCGACTCCAACATGGAACTTGACAATTGACATTCGGATTGGCGTCCGACTATCATGCCGACTTCAGTTGTGCAGCGGTCAAGACGTATTGCTCGTGGAGTCAATCGAGCTTTCCGTTTTCTTAGGGCCCCTAGCGTTGGCGCGCTATGGGGCCTTTACTCTTTAGCGCACCCTCATAGGCGGTCCAGTAAATCGGCTTGTCGCAAAATAAAATGCGACAGTAGTGGAACCGCAAATGCGTAACGGCCGTATCGATTCTTGAAGACAAGTCCGGCGGCTACCAGCGAACCGAGCATTTGGTTCACATGACTGTTGGAAAATGATTTCATCCCGGCAGTCTTGGATGCCTCAACTATCTCTTGAACCGAGAACTCCATTTCGGCATTGGGCAAATTCGCGATCACGGTCATTAGGTCGCGTTGACGGTCGGTAGCTTTGGCCCATCTTCCCGAGAAAAAATCGTTGTCCAGCTTGGCGACAATTGACGTGAAGCGCTCCTCGTCCAGAGTTTCCCCACCCAGGACTAAGTCGTAGCACTCTCTGCATATGAACTGAATAAAGTACGGATAACCGCCAGACACTTCGACAATTTTGTCGATCCCGGCCTGAGTGAACTGCATCCGAAAGCTCTCAATAGGTTTGGTGATAGCCGCCTTGGAGTCAGCTGGTTCGAGTCGATCCAAGGTGATCACGTGGAACATTCGTTCCGAGTACGTTCGAGCTTCGACGAGCTTGGGAAACAGCGTTGGTAGTCCCGTCAACAGCAAGAGGTATGGCACCCCCTTTCGTTGGATGGACTGAAACGTGTCCAGGAGCATCGACAGCGGGTATTGTTCTTTTTGCGCGTGATCCGCCAAGTTTTGAGCCTCGTCATACGCAAACACAATCCCACGACCGCCAGCCGCTTTGATGGCTTCCCATGAAAGCTCTAGCACTGCCTTCAATTTGTCGCCAATTAAGCCGGGTGTATTTTGATAGACGCTGAAGAGATACTGGTGATCAAGTCGTCGAACGATGGTCGTAGGCGAGACCAAACTTGACGCGGGTCGTTGTTCGGTAATTTGGTATCCGGACGTGGCCACCGACAGGTCGGCCAGCAGCCGCGTCACCAGGGTTTCCTCGGATACTGACGCAGATTCCGACAGATCCGTAGAGACCCAGTGCCAGCCCCTCTCGCGGGCTGGACGGCGAAGGTCCTCTAGAAGCACCGTTTTGCCGACACCACGGAGTCCTGTGAGCACGACGTTACACAGGACGGTCGTCTGGTCGAAATATCGTTCTGCATCGGCGCGTTCGCGGGCTCGGCCTGCGAGGAACGGCGGGGAGTGCCCAGCACCAGGCGTGTAAGGATTCACAGTTCCACCATTTTCCTTCGGCACTTGAGGTACCCGCGGCGGATAGAGATCAGCGGCAGTTGGGCGGTTCATAAGTGGCCAACAATTGAATTAGTTGTGTAAATTTAGTCCAGAAGCTAATTCTTGTCAATCGATCTACATTTAGTCGTCAGGCTAAATGTAGCTGCCTGTCCACATACGACTGAATCTATAAGCGGGCCGTGCGGGCATGGCAAAGTCCGGGTTCACCGCGCCATCCACTGCATTTACCACCCCGGGTAGTAGCGCTGGCAGGGATGATGCAGTGCTGCCCGCGGCGGCAGGCATTGCGGAAGGTGAAGGCGTTGGCAACACGGTCGTCGTGCGCGTTGAACGTGGAGAGCTTCTCGGTTTCGGCCAAGGCGTCCGGACGGGTGGCCGAAGGACTTGAGCCTAGCCCGTGGCGGAAGTTTCGGGCGATACATGTTAGGTGACAGCTTGAGCTGGATATCGACATGCCAATGCTGATCTAGGCACGGGTTGGCAAGGCTTGATTTGCTATGCCTCGAAGCTTCGCTGGTTGTCCGGGAGTTTGAAGTAATCTTGACGTAAACCAGTCGAATTCAGGGTGAAAAGGTATTAGATCATCATCAAGTTAAGGGAAGGCTATCTCTGCAAGTTCTTGATTTTGAAGTGATCTCTATTCATGCCTTTTGTAAATTGCCCGATTCATAATCCGTCGGCGCCGAGTTCGACTCTCGGGGGGCCTACCAAGAAAGATGCGGGTCTCGGAGCAATCCGAGACCCGTTTTCTTTTCCGCAATCTCGGCGGATTTCCGCAATTTCTCTTGCCCGGTCGGCGCCGCCTTGGCGCCTTTTCGCCGTCGGGCGTACTTCTCGGTGCTTGTGACCGACACGTAGCCAAGCTGTTTCTGGGTCGGGCGGATGTCGCCGGCCGATTCGCTTTTGCCAGTGCACGCCTTGGCGCGCAGGTCGCGGAACTGGAGCGGAAGATTCCGGTCGGCAAAGGTGGCTAAACCAACCCTTGATTCGCGGTGCCTGACGCGGGCCAGATCACATACGGTGAAGACTGGGAAAAAACGCCGGCTTTCGCTTGGCGGGCATGCTTGGATGGACCGGCACAATGTACTCGCGTGAGCATGTCGAGCGCACCAGGCGGCTTTTTGCATCCCCCAAATGTGGGATGTGGAGCATCTTGGCATGCAATAAAAATATGCCAACAAACTCTTGCATGACAGCCATGAAACTCCGTCTGCTCGCTGTGATGATGCTAGTCGCGTCCCTTGCCGGATGCAGCACGCCGGTGCCTCCGCGGCAGCCTGTGGAGGCAGGGATTTTCGACCAACCGCCGCCCCAATCGCGGGCCACTTCCGTTCCGGGGGGCAGGAATGTATTCGTGGGAGTGTTGCTGAGCCGAAATGCCGCTGAGAGTATCCGATATATGCAGCGCCGGCATGACGTAGCACATGACGGCAACGTGTTGATGCGAGAGGACTACGTCGCTGCCAACAAATACGTCAGAGATCCGGATTTTGTCATCAAGTGGATCATGACGGGGCTCGGCGAGCGTTTTGGGACAGTGCGAGCCTTTGATGGGATGGCCGAGTTGAGCGCCGCGCAGCCCGACGTCATTGCGCTGTTGGACATGGAGGTTCAGTTGGCGGATTGGGGGCAGTCGACCGTTTCAATGAAGAACAGGCTGAGATTTTATGATAGCCGTGGAAGGTTCATCGCGGAGGCAGCCGGAAACGGTTCTCGAACCTATGGAACAGATTCGGCGGATACGCCTGCCCAGATATTAGCTCTCGCGTACAGCGAGAAGCTGATCCTGATCGAAGCGCTGGAGGCGCTCGATCAGTCCCTTGACGACGTCGTTGCCAAACCCATTCCGGCCCCGAATTCGGCCTCGGACATCTACGATCAGTGCATGCGTAGCGCCGTTCGGGTTTCTGATGGAAAGCTGCGTGTACAGGCCATTGGCGCTTGCGATTCCGCAAAGTGAGGGAACCATGAAAATCCTGTTGTTGGCTCTGCTGGCATCGTTCGTCGCGGTGCCCGTCTCATATGCCCAGGAGTGCGACTGTAGCAAGGCAGTCGGAATGTGCACGGCCTCGGTTAAGGTCGCGAACATTACGGGCACCAAGGAAGGCCGCGCCTACGCAGCGGCTGTCGAACTCAAGTCTTCGCAACCGCGATGTTCGAAAATCAGTTTCTTCGTAGACAATACGCCGTATCTCTCGGTTCTCAATAACTCCAATGCGGCAACCGAGAATGTCTTTGGCACGTCCGAGATCAGCGCCAAGAGCGTGAGCATCGACTACTGCCGAATTTGCGCTGTGACCGGCAGCGCCGCTCGCGGAGCCGAGCCTGCGCAGGGAGGCAATGCCATGACGCAAAGATTCAATGCCGCTCTGCAAGATTCCTTCGACAAGGAAGCGGAACGGAAAGTGGCTGCGACCCGCGTAAGCAGCAGCCTCGCTGGTTCGCAGGAGGATGCCATGACGGATGTCCTCAATGCGCTGGGCACGATGCAAGGAATATTGCAGCAGACAAATGCCCGCAGTAACGCGCGGGGGGGCGGAATCGATCCGGTGGTCCGGGATCTCAATCGACAAATGAGCACGTTGCCGGCGCAATGCCGCTCCAATCCCCAGGCGGCAGGTTGTCCTTATGCGACCAATCCGAATGGCTACGATCCTCGCCGTTGAGTGATTGGTGGATGTCCACCGCATGTCAACGGAAGGCGATTCGCCGAGAACGAAGCGCTTTCGCAGATCGATCGCGGGCTGGTTCGACGGATGGCCGGGAGTTGCCAGGGATGGGGCGCAGGCTCGTCGCGGCGCCTGGCCTGAACCGTGGCGCATCCAAACAGGGTAGGATGGCAGCAGTCGTCCAGGGCACACCGGACGGACCGCCTCGATAACAAGAAAGGAGCGCCACATGCTTGATTCGTTTACGAAGTTGCGCCGGACCGGCGCGGCCGCCGCGATGCTCGGCGTGGCCAGTCTGCTGTTCGCCGGGTGCACGACGACCTCCTCGCAGTCGACCGCCACGGCTGCCGAGAAGAAGCAGGAGCTGGACGCCGCGGCCAACGCGACTTTGTCCAAGCTGTATGAATCGTCATCCCAGGCCAGGCAATTGGTCGAGCAGGCGCGCGGCGTGCTGGTGTTTCCCGCCGTGCTGAGCGCGAGCTTCATCGTGGGCGCGCAGCATGGATCGGGCGTGTTGCGCGTGCAGGGCGCGGACAGCGGGTACTACAGCGTCACCGGCGGGTCCATCGGCCTGCAGGCCGGCGCCCAGTCCAAGGCCATGGTGATCCTGTTCATGACGGACGGCGCCCTGGAGAAATTCCGCAAGAGCAGCGGCTGGACGGTGGGGGCGGATGCGACGGTCGCGGTGGCCAACGTGGGCGTCAACGGCAGTATCGATACGAATACGGCGCAGCAGCCCATCGTCGGCTTCGTGCTGAACAACGCCGGCCTCATGGCCGGCGTATCGGTCGACGGCAGCAAGATCTCGCCGCTGCTGCTGTAATCCCGCGGCGCGGGAAAATCGCGTATTCGGGGCGCCCTCTGGGCGCCCCGGCTGCTTCTGCAGGCTGCTCCCTCCCTACAACCCCATCGCCGTTTCCCAAGGCAGCTTGGGAGGCAGGGCCTCGGTCATGGCATCGACGAAGGCGCGGATGCGCGGCGACAGGTGGCGGTTGGGGAGGTAGACCAGCTGCACAGGCGTGCCGGGGGCGATCCAGTCGGTCAGGATGAGTTTGAGGCGGCCGTCCAGCACCGCGGCTTCGGCGATGAAGCTGGCCATGCGGGCGATGCCCGCGCCGGCCACCACGGCGTCCAGGATGGCTTCGGGGTGGTTGACGTTCAGGTTGCCCGCGGGGGTGATGGTGTAGCGCTCCTCGCCTTTCTGGAAGTCCCATTCGTGATACCGGCCGGTCTGCCATTGGACGTAGGCCAGGCAGTTGTGCCGTTCCAGGTCCGCGGGCGTGGCCGGGGTGCCGTGCGCGGCAAGGTAGGCGGGGCTGGCGCACGTGACGTAGCGCAACCGCGACAGGGTCTTGGCGATGACCCGCGAATCCGCCGTGACGCCGATCCGGATGGTGGCGTCCAACCCTTCCTCGGCGAGGTTGGGCACGCGGTCGCTGAAATCGGAATTGATGGACAGGCCCGGGTAGCGCGCCGTCAGCGACAGCAGGGCCGGCATGATGACTTTTCTTCCCATGCCCACGGGCGCGTGCACGCGCAGTTTGCCGCGCGGGGTGAGGCTGGCGCCGGTGACTTCGGCTTCGGTGGCCTCGACTTCCAGCAGGATGAGGCGGCAACGCTGCAACAGCAGCTCGCCATCGTCGGTCAGTGACAGGCTGCGCGTAGTGCGGTTCAGCAGTTTCACACCCAGTTTGCCTTCCAGCAGGGACACGCTCTTGCTGACGGCGGCCGGCGATACCCCGAGGCGGTGCGCGGCGGCGGTGAAGCTGCCGCTGTCGGCGACACGCACGAAATTGAGGACATGCTTGAGATGGTCAATCAGTATGTACATGGCGATCTGGCGCGGGAACCTACGCCATCTTAGCGATTCCATCGCAGAAAGTTAAAGGTGATTTGCCCTTGGGTCCGTTTATCTCTTGAATCCGCGTCCCTACACTGGCCCGCAGTGCTGAACGACCCTGGACGGTTGTTCGGATCCGCAAGGCGGCAAGCCGGAATCCCCAGCCGATAGCGCAAGGGGCCGGACCGCCAGGCGAGACAACAGGAGACAAGGGTGGAGATGCAGAGCAAGGCACGGGCCGGGGTGGGGCCCGAGCAGGTTTATCTGGATGGCCTGGCGGCCGGCCGGTTCGAGATCCAGCGCTGCGTGGGCTGCGGCCACGCGGTGTTCTATCCGCGCTGGGTGTGCCCGCATTGCGGCGGCGCGGCGCTGGATTGGTTCGCGCCCTCGGGCGCCGGCGTGGTCTACGCCACCACCACCGTGGCCCGCAAGCCCGAGCAGGGCGGCGACTACAACGTGTGCCTGGTCGATCTGGAGGAGGGCGTGCGGATGATGAGCCAGGTGAGGGCGGTTGCGCCCGAGCATGTGCGCATCGGCATGCGCGTGCAGGCGCGCATCGCCATGATCGGCGACGCGGCGCAGATTGTGTTCGAGCCCTCGGAGGTGGCGGCATGAGCTTGCGCGATTTGCGTGGCCGCGCGGCCATTGTCGGCGTGGGGCAGGCCGGCCTGGGGCAGGCCCAGGGCTATACCGAGCAGGAAGTGCTGACGCAGGCGGCGATGGCCGCGATCGCGGACGCCGGCCTGAGCCTCAAGGACATCGACGGCATTACGACCTGCAGTTCTCTGTCGCCCATGTGGGGCATGTCGGTCGTCGAGTATCTGGGCATCCGGCCCACGTTCCTGGACAGCACCATGATAGGCGGGTCCAGCTACGTGGCGCACCTGCTGCCCGCGATGCATGCGCTGGAATCGGGGCAGTGCAACGCCGTCCTGGTCTGCTACGGCAGCACCCAGCGCACGGCCAAGTTCAACCGGGCGGACCTGACCCGGGTACGCAAGTTCCTGGATCCCCAGCCCTTCGAGACTCCCTACGATCCGCCCATGCCGGCGGCGGCCTACGCGTTGGCCGCCAGCCGCCACATGCACCAGTACGGCACCACGCGCAAGCAGCTGTCGGAGGTTGCCGTCGCGGCGCGCAAGTGGGCGCAGCTGAACCCCGAGGCGACGATGCGGGACGCGCTGTCGCTGGAGGACGTGGCCAATGCGCGCCGCGTGTGCGATCCCTTCACGGTGCGCGATTGCTGCATGGTGAGCGACGGCGCGGGCGCATTCGTGATGACCCGGGCGGACCGCGCGCGGGACTGCGCCAAGGCGCCGGTGTACGTGCTGGGCAATGCCACGGCCGTGTGGAACCGGCAGGTGTCGTCCATGCACGATCTGACGGTCACGGCCGCGCTGGAGTCCGGCCGGCGCTGCTACGAGATGGCCGGCGTGGGCGCTAAGGACATGGATCTGGCCATGCTGTACGACGCCTTCACGATCAACACCATTCTGTTCCTGGAGGACCTGGGGTTCTGCGAGAAGGGCGAGGGAGGCGCTTTCGTCGACGATGGCGCGATCGCGCCCGGCGGACGGCTGGCCGTCAATACCAACGGCGGCGGGCTGTCGTGCGTGCATCCGGGCATGTACGGCGTGTTCCTCATGGTCGAGGCGGTGCGGCAACTGCGCGGCGAGTGCGGCGAGCGCCAGCTGAACAGTCCGAGCCTGGCGCTGGTGCACGGCAACGGCGGCACCCTGTCCAGCCAGTCCACCGCGATCCTCGGTACGCGGGACGCGCTGTAGGCGTCCGCGGTTCCATAGCCTTGGAGGAATCCATGTTGAACAAGATCGTGCCCTCGCTGGAGGACGCCGTCGCCGGCGTGGCGGACGGCGCCACGCTGCTGATCGGCGGCTTCGGGGCGTCGGGCGTGCCGACGGAACTGCTGCAGGCGCTGCTGGAGACGGGCGCCCGCGAGCTGACCATCGTCAACAACAACGCGGGCAACGGCGAAGCCGGCCTGAGCCAGCTGATCCGGGCCGGGCGCGTGCGGAAGGTGATCTGCTCTTTCGCGCGTTCGTCGAATCCGAAGAAGCCGAACGCGGCCGCGTTCGGGGAATGGTATACCGCAGGCCGCATCGAGCTGGAGGTCGTGCCGCAGGGCACGCTGGCCGAGCGGCTGCGCGCCGCCGGCGCGGGCATCGGCCCGTTTTTCACGCCCACCGCGTACGGCACGCGGCTGGCGGAGGGAAAGGAAACCCGCAGCATCGACGGCCGCGGCTACGTGCTGGAAGCGCCGCTGCCGGGCGACGTGGCCTTCGTGAAGGCGCAGTACGGCGACCAGGCGGGCAATCTGACCTACCGCTACGCCAGCCGCAATTTCGGGCCGGTGATGTGCATGGCCGCAAGGCTCGCCGTCGCGCAGGTCGACGAGATCGTGCCCTTGGGCAGTCTTGCGCCCGAGCACGTCATGACGCCGGGGATCTTCGTGCAACGCATCGTCGAGTGCCGCAATGCCAATTGAAACCTTATCGCGCGAACGCATGGCGCAGATCGTCGCCGGCGACATTCCGCCCGCGTCCTACGTCAACCTGGGCATCGGCATGCCGACCCTGGTGGCGGACTACCTGGCTTCCGACAGCGGTGTCGTGCTGCACAGCGAGAACGGCATCCTGGGCATGAAGGGCCTGGCGCCCGGGCAGGAGATCGACGGAGACCTGCTCAATGCCAGCAAGGAACCGGTTGCGCTGGAGACCGGGGCGTCCATCACCGACCACGTGGTGTCGTTCGCCATGATGCGCGGCGGCCATATCGACCTGACCGTGCTGGGCGCGTTCCAGGTGTCGGCCGACGGCGACCTGGCCAACTGGGATACCGGGCGCGAGGACTCGATCCCCGCGGTGGGCGGAGCGATGGACCTGGTCGCGGGAGCCAGGCGCATCTTCGTGATGATGCAGCACGTGGACCGCGACGGCCGGCCGAAGATCGTGCCGCAATGCAGCTATCCGCTCACCGGCAAGGGCGTGGTCGATCGCATCTACAGCGACCTCGCCATCATCGACGTGACGCCGGACGGGTTGCGCGTGCGGGCGATGGCGCGGGGGCTGGATTTCGCCACCCTGCAGGCGCGGACGGCGGTGGCCTTGACCCTGGACGATGCGTGGATCGAATTGGCGTCCTGAGCCGAGAGGCGGGCGCCGCAATTGGAGGCGGTAATGAGTTGGACTCACGAGTTGGAAGAATTGGAGCGCCGCAAGGAATATTCCCTGCGCATGGGCGGTCCGGAGAAGATCAAGCGCCAGCATGACGCGGGCAAGCTGGACATCCGCCAGCGCATCGGCCGGCTGGTCGACGGCGAGTCGTTCCTCGAAGTGGGGGGGCTGGCGGGCAGCGGCGAATACGACGAGCAGGGCCGGCTCACGAACGTGGTGCCGTCGAACGTGATCATGGGGCGCGCGACGCTCGACCGCAAGCCCGTGGTCGTGGTGGGCGACGACTTCACGGTGCGCGGCGGGGCGAACGACGGGGCGGTCGGCGACAAAATGATGTACGCCGAGCAGATGGCGTTCGACCTGCGCCTGCCCCTGGTGCGCCTGATCGACGGCACGGGCGGGGGCGGCTCGGTCAAGAACATCGAGAAAATGGGCCATGCCTTGCTGCCCAAGATGAAGATCTGGGCCTACGTGGCGCGCAACCTGACCCAGGTGCCCGTGGTGTCGCTGGCGCTGGGGTCGGTGGCCGGCCAGGGCGCGGCGCGGGTTGCCGGCAGCCATTATTCGGTGATGGTGAAGGACACCTCGCAGCTATTCATCGCGGGGCCGCCGGTGGTGGCCAAGATCGGCCAGCACCTGAGCAAGAACGAATTGGGCGGCAGTGGCATCCACACGCGCAATGGGGTGGTGGACGACGAGGTGGATTCCGAGGACGAGGCGTTCCTGGCCGCCCGCCGCTTCCTGTCGTATCTGCCTGCGTCGGTGCACGACGTGGCGCCCCGGGGCGAGGTTCCCGCCGCCGCGGCCGACCAGGAGTGGCTGCGGACGGCGATACCGAAGGACACGCGCAAGGTCTACAAGATCCGGCCCATCCTGGACACCCTGTTCGATCCGGGCAGCGTGTTCGAGATCGGGCGGCATTGGGGCAAGGCGATCGTGGGCGGCCTGGCGCGGATCGACGGCTGGCCCGTGCTGTTCGCCGCCAGCAACCCCTATCACTACGGCGGCGGCTGGGACCGCCACACCGCCGAGAAATTCATCCGCCTGGTGGACCTGGCCGAAAACTTCCACCTGCCGGTAGTGAACATGGTGGACATCGCGGGCTTCCAGATCGGCCTGGAAGCCGAGAAGGACGGCGTGATGCGCGCCGGTGTGCGCGCCTTGACCGCCGTGTCGCAATCCACGGTGCCGTGGTTCTCCCTCATCATGCGGCGGGCCTTCGGGGTTGCCGCGGGCGGCCACCAGAATTCCAGCCGCTTCAACTTCCGCTATGCCTGGCCGTCGGCCCAATGGGGATCGCTGCCCATCGAAGGCGGGCTGGAGGTCGCGTACCGCTCCGAGATCGAAGCGGCGGACGACCCGGAGGCCAAGCGTGCGGAGATCGAAGCGCGGGTGCGCAGCCTGACGTCGCCGTTCCGCAGCGCCGAGGCGTTCGTGATCGAGGACATCATCGATCCGGCCTCCACGCGGGCGCGGCTGGTGGAGTTCGCCAATCTGGCGGCGCCGCTGCGCCGGCCGGGCCTGGTGGCCACGGGATACCGGCCCTGAGGCGACGCCCATGAAAAAAATACTGATCGCCAATCGCGGAGCCGCCGCCGCGCGCATCCTGCGCGCCGTGAAGGCGCTGGGCCTGCAGTCCGTCGCGGTCTACTCCGAGGCCGACGCCGATCTGCCCTATGTGGGGCAGGCCGACGAGAACGTCTGCATCGGCCCGGCGCCCGCCCGCGACAGCTATCTCAACCAGGATGCGCTGCTCGACGCCATGGCGCGCTGCGGGGCCGATGCGCTGCATCCGGGCTATGGCTTCCTGTCGGAGAACGCGCAGTTCGCCTGCCGCGTCGAATCGGCCGGGCACTGCTTCATCGGGCCGTCTCCCAAATGGATCGACGCGCTGGGCAACAAGGCGGCGGCGCGCGCCTTGATGCAGCGGCACGGGCTGCCCGCGGGCGGCAGCACGGCCATCCTGCCTCGCGACGACCTGGAGGCCGTCTGCCGCGCCGCCGAGGCCCTGGGATTTCCGGTGCTGATCAAGCCGGCGGGCGGCGGAGGCGGCATCGGCATGGTTCCGGTGGAGGACGTCCGCTCCCTGCCGGGCAGCTGGGAGCGCGCCAGCGGCATGGCCGAGAAAGCGTTCGGCGATGCCTCCCTATACCTGGAGCGGTTCATCCAGGCGCCGCGCCACATTGAATTCCAGTTCCTGGCGGATCGCTACGGGAACGTCCTGTCGTTGTTCGAGCGGGATTGCTCCACGCAGCGCCGCTACCAGAAGGTGATCGAAGAGGCGCCCGCGCCCGCCATCGACCGCAAGGCCGTGGCGGCCATGGCGGACCGGCTGTCGGCGATCCTGGGCGAGATCGGCTACGACGTGATCGGCACGGTGGAGATGCTCTACACGCCAGACGGCGGCTTCTCCTTCCTGGAGGTCAACACGCGGTTGCAGGTGGAGCACGCGATCTCCGAGGCCGTGACCGGCGTGGACATCGTGCAGGCCCAGATCCGCCTGGCCGCGGGCGATACGCTGGCCTCGGTCGCGGGGAAAAGGCCGGCGCTGCGGGGGCACGCGATCGAAGCGCGCGTCTACGCGGAGGACCCGGTGCGCTTTCTGCCGTCGCCGGGCGTGCTGAAGACGTTCGACCTGCCGGGCACCCGGCCCGGCCTGAGGGTGGAGACCGGCTATGCCGCGGGGAACCGGGTTTCCAGTCACTACGATCCGATGGTCGCGAAGGTCATCGCGCATGCCGATACCCGCGAGGGCGCCACGCGCGCGTTGATCGAGGCCTTGGGCGACACCCGGGTGGAAGGCATCAAGACCAATATTCCGATGATTCTGCAGGTGCTCAAGTCCGAGCGGTTCCAGGCGGGCGCGATGACCGTGGACGGCTTGCAGGCATTGATATCAACCGAGGCGACAAAGGAGCGAGCATGAAGAAGATTGTGTCGAGCGTGGCGGGCCGCGTCGTGGCTTGTTGCGTGGAGGAGGGAGCGCAGGTCGGGCCGGGCGACGAGGCGTTCAAGGTCGAGTCCATGAAAATGGAGATTCCCGTCGAGAGTGAAGCAAGCGGCCGTATCGCCAGGGTCCTGGTGGCGGTTGGAGACGAGGTGGAAGAAGGGCAGGAGCTCGCGCTGCTGGACTAAAGCGGGCCGCCACGGAAAACCGAAAACAAGCGAGGAGACAATGCACAAAACGACTAACAGCGACGCGCCCGCATTCCTGGCGCGAAAGAGCCCCCTGAAAGCCTTGGCGATCCTGGGATTGGCGGCGGTGCTGGGCAGCGCGAACGTGGCCAGCGCCCAAGGCGCGCAGGGCTATCCCGGCAAGCCGGTCACCATCAACGTCCCGTTCTCGGCCGGCGGCACCACCGACATCCTGGCGCGCGTGATCGGCCAGCGGCTGAGCGAGCGCTGGGGTGTATCCGTGGTGGTCGAGAACAAGCCGGGCGCCGGCGGCAACATCGGCACCGCGCAGGTTGCGCGCGCGGCGCCGGACGGCTACACGCTGGTGATGGGCACGATCGGCACCCATGCCATCAATCCCAGCCTGTACAAGTCCATGCCGTACGACGCCATCAAGGACTTCGCGCCCATCACCCGCACGGCCATGGTGCCCAACGCGCTGGTGGTGCCCAAGGACGCGCCGTACAACACCGTCAAGGAGCTGATCGCCTACGGCAAGAGCCATCCGGGCAAGCTCACCTTCGGGTCGTCCGGCCATGGCAGCACGCTCCATATGTCGGGCGAGACCTTCAAGATGATGACCGGCGTGGACATGGTGCACGTTCCCTACAAGGGCAGCACTCCCGCGGTGACCGACCTGCTGGGCGGGCAGATATCCATGATCTTCGACAACCTGCCTTCGGCGCTGCCGCACATCAAGGGAGGGCGCCTGAAGGTCCTGGCGGTGACCTCGGCGCAGCGCAGCGAGCAGTTGCCCGACGTGCCCACGGTGGCGGAGGCCGGCGTGCCCGGCTACGAGGTCGTTTCGTGGTTCGGCCTGTGGGCGCCGGCCAAGACGCCGGACGCGATCGTGACGGAGATCAACAAGCAGGTGGTCGACATCATCCAGACGCCCGACATGCAGAAGCAGATCCGCGATCAGGGGGCGGTTCCCCAGCCGGACTCGCCCGCGGAGTTCGCCGCCTTCATCGGCAGCGAAGGCAAGAAGTGGGCGGAAGTGGTGCGCCGCGCCAACGTAACGACCGAGTAGGACAACGATGTTTGGCTTCGAGGAGAGGGAAGCATGGAACGCATGATGGAAGGCAAGGTGGTGGTGGTGACCGGCGCGGGCGGCGGTATCGGCCGCGAGGTCGCGCTGCAACTGGCGGCGCAAGGCGCGAAGGTGGTGGTCAACGATATCGGCGTCGCGCTCAATGGCGACAACCTGTCGGCCGACGAGGCGCCGGTGGCGCCGGCCGACGCGGTCGTCGCCGAGATCCGCGCGGCGGGCGGCATGGCGGTCGCGAATTTCGATTCGGTGGCGACGCATGCGTCGGCCAATGCCATCATCCAGTGCGCCATGGACGAGTTCGGACGCATCGATGGCGTGGTCAACAACGCCGGCAATCTGCGCGACCGCTCATTCCACAAGATGAGCGAAGACGAGTGGCGCTCGGTGATCGCCGTCCACCTCGACGGTACGTTCTTCGTGAGCCGGTCGGCGGCCGCGCATTTCCGCGAGCAGGAGGGCGGGGCGATGGTCCACATGACCTCCACCTCCGGCCTGATCGGCAATTACGGACAGGCCAACTACGGCGCGGCCAAGCTGGGCATCGTGGCGTTGTCCAAGATGATCGCGCTGGACATGGGGCGGTACAACGTGCGCTCCAATTGCATCGCGCCCTCGGCCTGGAGCCGCATGACCAGCTCCATTCCCACCGATACGCCGCAGCAGCGGGACCGTGTCGAAAAACTGAAGAAAATGGAAGCGGGAAAGATCGCGCCCATGGCCGTGTACCTGCTCAGCGATGCCGCGCGCGAGGTAAGCGGGCAGATCTTCGCGGTGCGCGCCAACGAGATCATGCTGATGAGCCAGCCGCGCCCCCTGCGCTCAGTGCATTTCAGCGAGGGCTGGACGCCGCAGCGCATCGCTGAGATCGCGATTCCGGCGATGCAGAAGCACTTCTATCCGCTGGAGCGCTCGCCCGACGTGATGAGCTGGGATCCGATCTGATGCTGCCGGCGAACGCCGCGCAATCGATTTCCGGGCCACGGGGAGGGGCGCCATGCGCTTGAGCTACGAGCAATTGCTGAATTACGAGCTGCCGGAAGTCAGGCAGCGCTACACCGCGCGCGACACGATGCTGTACGCCTTGTCGATCGGGCTGGGGCAGGACCCGCTGGACTTGACCGACCTGGCGCACGTGGGCAGGCAGCACGATCCGCTGGCGTTGCCGTGGATGGCCGTGGTGCTGGGCTATCCGGGGTTCTGGCTCAAGGCGCCGGAAATCGGCGCCGACACGGTGAGGCTGCTGCACGGCGAGCAGGGGGTGGAGCTCTTCCATCCGATTCCGCCCGAAGGCGAACTGGCCGGCAAGACCCGGGTCGTCGAAGTCGTGGACAAGGGTGAAAAGGGCCTGCTGCTGTATTCGGAAAAGACCTTGACGGAGGCGGCGTCGGGACGCCTCGTCGCGCGGACCTTCGCCACCCACGTCCTGCGCGGCGACGGCGGCATGCCGGGAGCCGGAAAGCAGGCGCGGACCGCGCATGCCGTGCCCGAATCCGCGCCGCATTGGACCGTGCCGTTGAACACCCGGCCCGAACAGGCGCTGGTCTATCGTCTCAACGGCGACTACAACCCCCTGCATAGCGATCCCGAGGTGGCGAGGGCGGCGGGTTTCCCGCGGCCCATCCTGCACGGCCTGTGCACGTTCGGCATGGTGTCGCAGGCCGTGTTCAGGCAGTTGCAGTCGGCGGCCGGCGGCGGCTCCCTGCGCTCGCTGGCGCTGCGCCTGTCGGGGCCGGTGTTCCCCGGCGAGACGCTGCGGGTGGAGGCCTGGCGGGACGGCTCCTTCCGGGCGCGCGTCGTCGAGCGCGACGCGCTGGTGATCGACAACGGCCTGATGCGGATCGCCTGAATCCGCGGGCGGCAGGGCAGCCGCTGTCAGCGTCCCGTCGGCATGGGCGCGGTACGATGCTTGCCATGCCCAAGCCCCCTTCACAGCGCGCCCTGCTCTGGGTCGTCGCGGCCTGCTTTTTCATGCAGACGCTGGACACTACGATCGTCAATACCGCCTTGCCGGCGATGGCCCGCAGCCTGGGCGAAGAGGCGCTGGCGCTCAAGCCCGTGGTGGTGGCCTACACCTTGACCATGGCCATGCTGACGCCCGCATCGGGCTGGCTGGCCGACCGCTACGGCACGCGGCGCGTCTACCTGGCCGCGATCCTGGTCTTCGCCCTGGGTTCGGTGTTCTGCGCGCTGGCGCAGACGCTGACGCAGCTCACCATCGCCCGCGTCGTGCAGGGCGTGGGCGGCTCCATGCTGTTGCCGATCGGCCGGCTGGCAGTGTTGCGCACGGTGCCGGGGGATCAGTACATCTCGGCCCTGGCCTTCGTTTCCATCGCGGGGCAGGTCGGGCCGATCTTCGGGCCGACGCTGGGCGGCCTGCTGGTGCAGGCGGCGAGCTGGCACTGGATTTTCATGATCAACGTGCCCATCGGCATCGCCGGCCTGTTCGCCGTCCGGCGCTATCTGCCCGAGGATGCCCTGAGCGACGTGGCGCCTTTCGATGTGCTGGGCTGCGGCCTGCTGTCCCTGTGCATGGTGGCTTTTTCGCTCGCGCTGGACCTGCCTGCCGGCGAAGGTCGCCTGGGCGGGTCGGCCGCGCTGTTCGCGCTGAGCGCCCTGACCGTGCTGCTCTACGTGCTGCATGCCAGGCGGCGCGAGAACCCGCTGTTCCAGCTGCGCCTGTTCGGCGAGCCCAATTTCAGCGTGGGGCTTGTGGGCAATCTGGTGTGCCGGATAGGCAGCAGCGCCGTGCCGTTCCTGTTGCCGCTGCTCCTGCAGCTGCAGCTGGGCTATACGCCCCTGCAATCCGGCCTGATGATGCTGCCCGCGGCCATCGCCGGAACGGTGTCCAAGCCCTGGATCGCGCCGCTGGTGCGCCGTTTCGGCTACGACGCGTTCCTGCTGGTGAACACGGTGCTGGTGGGCGCTTCCATCATGTCGTTCGCCGCCATCGCTCCCGGCTGGCCGCTCGGCCTGCAAGTGGCGCAACTCGCGCTTTTCGGGGCGACCAATTCCATGCAGTTCGCCGCCATGAACAGCGTCACGCTCAAGGGCCTGAACAAGCGGGACGCGGCCAGCGGCAACAGCCTGTTCTCGATGGTCCAGATGCTGGCTATCGGCCTGGGTGTCACCATAGGCGGTGGGCTGGTGGGCCTGTTTTCCGCCGAGGGCCGCGCGGCTCTGGGCTGGGCGTTCTCGCTGAGCTTTCTCTGCGTGGGCGCGATTACGCTGCTGTCGGCCTGGATCTTCCGGCGCCTGGACATGACGGGCCTGCGAGCGGCGGGCGGGAAGGCGGCTGGATAGGCCTGATTCCCGACGCGTTTGTCCTGCGGTTTCACGGGAGGGTGAGAGGGCGGCTGTGGTGATGTGGCAGCACGGTTGTGCCTACGCCTCCCCCAATACAGATGCGCCGCCGCAAACGCGGCTGCACAAATGGAAGAGCGCCCCAGCTCATGGTGAGTCTGAGGCGCTCCTGCCCGGCTTCGCACGCGATGGGTGTCAGACAGCCCGGCAACTCAAATCTACTGCTGGGCGGCAGGCTGGGCAATAGGGAAAACCCTGGAATATTAGAGGGTTACAAGATTTCTGCCCGTCAATGCGACGGCGACATTTTTGCCCGCCTCGGTATCCGCGAATTGTCGCTGCCGGCGGGGAATTCGACACTGAAGCCTACTTTCACTGTGTCGGAGAGCGGATATGTCGGGGTATCGGAAACGTCAGTTGGGCCAGGGCATGACAGAGTACATCGTGGTCGTGGCGCTGGTGGCCGTGGCGGCCATTGCGGTGTATCAGTACTTTGGCCAGGTGGTGCGGTCGCAGACCGCGGCCATGGCGCGTGAACTCGCCGGGGAAGACGGCGGCAACGAAGCGCGCGCGGCGCAGCAGGCGGCGAAAAAAGCGGCCGCGCAGACCAAGGCCCGTTCGCTCAAGTCCTTTACCGGCAACGCCGCGGACGCGAAGTGAGCACGCCCGCAAGCGCGTCCTTGCATCGCCAGCATGGGCAGGCGCTGGCGCTGGGTCTGCTGATGGCGTCGGTCGCGGCCGCGTCCCTGATCGTCCTCTACAACCTGGGGCAGACCGTGGAGTCGCGGGCGCGGCTCACGCACGCCGCCGACGCCGCCGCCTACAGCGGCGCGCTGGAACAGGCGCGCGCGCTCAATGCGCTGGCCTACGTCAACCGCACGCAGATCGCTCACCAGGTCGCCATGGCGCACCTCGTCACGCTGGCGGCATCCGCGCAGTACGCGCGCACGATGCAGGCACAGCGTGCGCGCGGCAATCCTCCGGCGGGCCTGATCGCCATGCTGTTCGGGCCGGACATGGGGCTGGCCTATCAGGCGGCGCAAACCGTGCCCGGCGCCGAACAGCAGCTGGCAGCCGCATTCGGCCAGCACGACCGTATCGTCCGCCAGGTGCTGGAGGCCGCCGCGGCCGCCGCCGTCGCGGAACTTGCCGCGTCGCGCGAGCGCATCATGCGCAAGGTGCTGTCCGCCAACTTTCCGGAAGCGGTCGCCGGCAGCGCTCGCAAAGGCGCGTGGCGGCAAGGTCCGGTGCTGCGCGTGCTGTCGGACGGCTGGCCCGGCTACGTCGAACGCCGCCTCGCCACGCGCCAGGCCGGCCTTCGGCCCGCCGTCGAGCAGGCCGCGGGGCGCTACGGTTTTCTCGATAGCCGCAGCGCCACGCGCCGCAATGGTTGGATGGTCAGCCCGCGCTGCCCTTTGCATCGGCATGAACTGCGCCGCCGCGGATCCACCTGGCTCGGCCCCGACGGCCGCTGGGGTGCCCTGGACACGCAGTCCTATCATGCCCTGCGCTCGAACCGCTGGATCGGCTGCTACTACCGGGAATACGCCATGGGGTGGGGCACGGCGCAAGGCGAGAAAAGCCAGGCGCCGGAAGGGGTGGATTACGTGGAGGAGCCCCCTCTCGATTTCTCCCAGCAAGACTTCTGGCGTTGGGTCGAACAGTCCACCTCGTGGGATATTTTCAGCGGCGCGACCAATCCCCTGGCCAACTCCTATGCCATGGCCGGCGCGCAGCGTTGGCCCGCCGGCGGTTTACCCGCGTATCGCGAGGTCGCGCTGGCGCGTCATCGCGACCCGCTGCGTTTCGCCGTGGCGGTCAGGCTCCCCGGCGCTGCCTTGAAAACCACGGACGCGGACGGCCCGGTCGCGGGGCCCATGGGCCGTTTCAGCTATGCGGCATTGGGCCGGTCCGGCAGCGTCCACGTGATGTCGGCCGCCGAAACCTACTTCGCCAGGCCCGAGCGCCGGGGCGATGGGCAGGGCGAGCTGGCCACGCTTTTCCGGCCGTATTGGCAGGCGCGATTGTCCGCCGTTACACCGCAGGAAGCGGCCCGGGCCAAGGAGGCGCCATGAGTCCGCTCGCGTCGCGGCAGCGCGGCCAGGCCGTGGTCGAAGCGCTGCTGATGCTGCCGCTGCTCGCCGTGCTGGCATGGGCGGTGGCGCGCATCGGCGGGCTGCAATTCTCGGCCCAGGAAATGGCGCAGGTCAGCCGCAAGGCCGTGATGGCCGCCGCCTTGGGGCAGCCGCTCGAAGACCTGGCCGCGATGAAGACGGGCACGACGCTGGCCGTCGGCGCCAGGCCGCTCGCCGGGGTGGCGCCACCGCGAGTGTCCGCCTTGCAGGATGCCTGGTTCGGCGCGGGCCTGCGGCTCTTGTCGGTGGAGGCCGGCGCGGCGCCCCAGGCGGGGCCGGAGCCCCTGCGCGTCACCCGCCAGACCCACGTGGCCGGCGGCGCGGGGCATGCCTTTGGCGATGCCGACGCGCAGCGCCGCATCGCGCAGGCGCGGGAACCCTGGCGGCGGGCCGAAGCGGATTCGCTGGCCCAGGCCCGGCGCCTGGATCGTCTCATCGACAGGCTGGACGGCCCTTGGCGCCGGCCGCGGCTGTCGCTGGATTGGCTATCGGCCTGGAAAGACGTGGTGCCCGCCGACAGGCTGGGCGCGCGTGGGGAGCAACGCAAGTGAATGCATCGCCTTCATCTCTTTCATCTTCTATGCGCGCAGGCCGCGCCGGCGCGTTGCCGGGCCGGCGTGCCCGGGCCGCCGCGCAGGCAGCGCCCCTGTGGCTGACCAGCGTGCTCGCGTGCCTGGCCGGCGCGTGGCCCGGCTCGGCCTGGGGCCAAGTGCTACCTGCGTCCGCGCAGGGCCCCGTCACGCTGGCGGCGCTGCGCCTTCCTCCCGGATCCCGGCATGAGCGGTTGGGAGAAAGCGTGTGGCTGCACGGCATGCCGGCCCAGGTGCTGGTGTTCGACGCGCCCCAGGGCATCGCGGAACTGATCCGCTTTCTTTCCAACCAGCAGCCGGCGCTGGCCGACCTGAATATCCTGCCAGGTCAGGCGATCCTGTCCGGCCGGGTGGGGCACGAGCAATGGGTCGTCCAGATGGAAGCCCTGGGGCCGCGCCGCACGGTGGGCAGCGTTTCCTCGGCCAGTCCCGGAGCCTGGGCCGAGCGGCCCGGGCCGTCCTGGCTGCCCGCGGGCGGGCGGCTCAGGCTGGATATCGCCGTGCAGGACCACGGCGCCACGGTCACGGAACGCATCTGGCAGTACGAGCTGCCGCCCGAGCGCGTGGCGCCGCGGCTGGAAGCGGGCCTGGAGCGCGACGGGTGGCGGCGCCCGCCGTCCCAGGACGGGCCGCCGTGGTGGACACGCGGGCAGGCGCGCCTGCGCATTTCCCTGGTGCCGCTGGAGGCGGGCAGCGGCTTGCTGGTCAGCGGGTGGGCGCCATGAGGGCCACGATCACCCAGGCCGCGCTGCGGCTGCGCCGAACCGGCGTGTATGCCTTGGCGTTGGCGGCCGGGCTGGTGTCCGCGTGGGCGGTGCGCGAGCATGTGCAGCAGCGGATCCAGGTGCTGGAGGCCGAGGCGCGCGTGCCCATGGTCAGTCGGCTGGTCGCCGCGTATGAATTGCCCGCGGGCACGCAACTCGACGAGTCGCATCTGGCGGTGCGCGACATCCCCGAGCAATGGGCCTCCCGCGCCAGCATCGATCCGCTGGATCTGGCGTCCGTGCTGGGCGCCACCTTGCAGGCCGATGTCGCCAACGGCGAACCCTTGCTTCGCGCCCATCTGACGTTCAACGCGCCGGCACCGGCGCTTGCATCCCGCCTGCAGGCCGGGCAGCGCGCATTGACCGTGGCCGCCTCCGACCTGGGCGGACTCGGCGAGATGCTGCGCGTGGGCGATGCCATCGACATCTACGCGAGTTTCTCGCACCGGCAGCGGGAGCTGACGGTGCCGGTGCTGCAAGGCATGCGCGTGCTGGCCGTCGGCGGCGAGGCCGCCAGCGAAGGCCGCGGCGCCGGCAATATCACGCTGGCCGCCAGCCCCGACGAAGCCATGCGCTTCGTGGCGGCGCGCCAGGCCGGCGCGCTCACGGCCTTGCTGCGCCATCGCGATGACTCGGCGGCGGTCGGTCGCAAGGCGCAGAGCGATCTCGCTTCGCTGATCGGCCTGGATCCGGAGCCCAAGGCCGCGCCGGGTGTGGCCATCCTCTACGGCGACAGGCTGGATGGGGCCGAAGGCGCCGCCTGGCGCGATGCTTCCGGCGCGCGCCTTGCAGGCATGCAAGGGGAACGGCCATGATCGCCCGCCTCGTTGCGCTGTTGCTGGCCGGCCTGGCGGCATGCCTGGCGGGCGTGTCGGCGCGGGCGGCCGAAGCGATCGAACTCCAGGTGGGCGAAACGCGGATCCTGTCGCATCCGGGCGTGCGGCGGGTGGCCATCGGCAACGGGCAGGTGCTCGGGGCGGTGGCGGCCGAAGGCCGCGAAGTGGTGGTGTTCGCTCGCGCCGAGGGCGTGTCGTCGCTGCATGTCTGGACGGGGGCGGGCCGGCCCCAGGCCTACGAACTGCGGGTCGTGCCGGCCGGCGCGCCGCGCCTGCGGGCCGAGGTGCAGGCCCTGCTGGCGCGCATTCCGGGCGCGCGCAGCGCCGAGGTGGGCGGGCGCATCCTGATCGAGGGCGACGATCTCTCCGACGACGACCGCGCCCGGATCGCGGCCCTGGCCGAGCGCTATCCGGCGGTATTGGATTTCACCGGGCAGGTGGGCTGGGACCGCATGGTGCTGCTGGACGTGCAGGTCGTTGAGATTCCCACCTCCAGGTTGAGGGAGATGGGCGTGCGCTGGGACGGCATGAGCCAGGGGGGCATCAACGCCGGCATGGCCTGGGACGCGGGGTCGTTGGGACGCGTGCGCCGCCCGGGCGAAAGCGTGATCGAAACCACCGGCCCGGCTTCCGCGGCGGCGGGCTATTTCGGCGTGAACGCGCTGCTGTCGGCCCGGATCGCCGCGCTGGCCCAGAGCGGCGAGGCCGTCATGCTGGCCCAGCCCCAGCTGTTGGCGCGCAGCGGCGCCAGCGCCACCTTCCTGGCCGGAGGAGAAGTTCCGTACGCCTCGACCGACTCTCGCGGCAATTCCACGACGCTGTTCAAGCCCTACGGTGTGTCGCTCAGGATCACGCCTCGCATCGACCGCAACGGGGTCATCCGTTCCTTGATCGAGGTGGAGGCCAGTTCGGTCGATACCTCGCTGAGCGTGCCCGGCGGCCCCGCGCTTCGTACCCGGCGCGCGTCCACCGAATTCAACGTGCGGTCGGGCAACACCCTGGTCATCGGCGGCTTCCTGTCGCGCGAGCGCGGCAGCGAGGTCGACGGGCTGCCTTGGCTGCAGGACATTCCCATCCTGGGCGCCTTGTTCTCCTCGCGTCGTTATCAATTGCGCGAAACCGAACTGGCGATATTCGTGACGCCCAAGATCATTTCGCAAGGCGAGCCGGCCATGGCGGACCGGGTGCGGCGCGGCCGCGATGCACTGGAGGCGGCATTTCCCGAGCCTCCCCGGTTGGGGACGGCGGTGCCCGCAGCGGCTTCGGGCTGGGACCCCTACTCGGGCGCGGGCTCCCAATGGGTGGCGGGGGAGCTTCAGGGCTTGGCGCGGGATTCCGGCGCCGCGCCACACCAGGAGTGATGCCATGCTCGACATCGAAATGACATTCGAGGACGCGGCCGTGCGCCGCATGGAGGCGGCGGCGCCGCTGTTGATCGGCCGGGCGGCGCACTGCGGCCTGCGTATCGCGAACTGGCGGGTGGGGCGCCAGCATGCCCGACTGCTGCGAGAGGATGCCGCTATCGTGCTGGAAGACCTGGGCACGCTGGCCGGCACCCTGGTCAATGGCGTGCGGATCGTGCGCCATGCTCCCGTCCTGCCCGATGACGACATCCTGATCGGGCCCTGCCGGCTTCGCGTGGCGTTGTCGCCGGTGGCGCTGGCTGCCGCGGAAGAGGGCGCCGAGGTTTCCCGCCCGGCGGAAACGAGCCGAACTCTGGCCGGCGCCGTCCCGCAGCCTCCGCCCGCGCCGCCACAGGCCCGGCCACAGCAACCAAGGCTGCAAGAGCGTCGGCGGCTGCACGCCGCTTTGCTGGAAGCGCTGGACCTGCGCCGGCGCGACGTGGCCGGCATGAGCGACGGCATGTTGCGCGCCGAGGCCGAGCGCCTGCTGACCCACATCGTCGCCACCGATACCGACCTTCCTCCCGGCGCGGACCGCGCGGCGCTATGCCGCGAGGTGCTGGACGAGGCGGTCGGCCTGGGGCCGCTGGAGCCGCTGCTGGCCGCGAGCGACATCACCGAGATCATGGTCAACCGCTACGACGAGATCTACGTGGAGCGCGGCGGCAGGCTGTCGCGCCATCCGGCGGCGTTCACCAGCGAAGAGTCGGTGCGCTGGGCCATCGAGCGCATCGTCACGCCGCTGGGCCGGCGCATCGACGAAAGCTCGCCCATGGTCGATGCCCGCCTGTCCGACGGCTCCCGCGTGCACGCCATCATTCCGCCGGTCGCGATGAAGGGCGCCAGCCTCACCATACGCAAATTCCCGCGGCAGCGTCCCGGCATGGCGGACCTGATCGCCGCGGGCTCGCTGAGCGGCGCCATGGCGCAATTCCTGGCGCTGTGCGTGCGCACGCGCAAGAACCTGGTGGTGTCCGGCGGAACGGGGTCCGGCAAGACGACACTGCTGAACATCCTGTCCAACGAGATCCCGGACGGCGAGCGCGTCGTCACCATCGAGGACGCCGCCGAGCTCTGCCTGAGCCACGATCATCTGGTGGCGCTGGAAGCACGCCCCGCCAACCAGGAAGGCCGCGGGCGCATCGATATCCGCGAACTCGTGCGCAACGCGCTGCGCATGCGGCCGGATCGGATCGTCGTGGGCGAGTGCCGCGGGGCCGAGGCGTTCGATATGCTGACCGCCATGAATACGGGGCATGAGGGGTCCCTGACCACCTTGCATGCCAATTCCCCGCGCGACGCGCTCGGGCGGCTGGAGTCCATGATCCTGATGGCCGGGCTGGACCTGCCGCTGACGGCCGTGCGCGAACACATCGCCGCCAGCGTGGACATCGTTGTGCAGCAGGCGCGGCTGGCGCACGGGCAGCGCGTGGTGACGTCGATCGCCGAGGTCACGGGCATGGAAAGCGGGCGCATACAGCTGCAGGACCTGTTCCGGCACGACCGCCATCGCGGCTTCGCGGGCTGCGGAGCCCTGCCGGGTTTTGCTCGGGAATGGGCGGATGCCGGGGTTGAATTCGACCCGTCCTGGTTCTCCGACACGGCCGGCCGCGAGGCCGGCGCGTCGGTCTTCACCCAGGGGGCGCCATGATCTGGCTGGCGGCGGGCGGCGCCATGGTCTGCGTGGTGGTGCTGGCGTGGCGCGCGCAAAGCTGGTTCGCGCCCGCGTTGCGGCGCTACCGGGAGGTCTATACGCAGGAGGCGGGCCTGCGGCTGAGCGAGGTGTTCCTGTTCATCGATCCGGCCCAGCTCTGGGCGGGCGCGGTGGCCTGCGCGGCGCTGGCGGCCGCCTTGGCTTTTTCGATCACGGCCAGCGCCATGGCTGCCGGGCTGGCGGCGGCCCTGGCTTCGCGGGTGCCCCGCGCGCTCGTGGACGCGCTGCGGCGTCGGCGCGCGTGCCGTTTCGAGCAGCAGCTGCCGATGGCGTTGCTGATGCTGGCGTCCGCGCTGCGGGCCGGCGTGGCGCTGGCAACGGGGCTGCGCCACGTCGTCGAGCAGAGCGGCGCGCCGCTGGCCCAGGAATTCGGTCTGATGCTGCGCGAGCAGCGCATGGGCGTGCCCTGGGATGCCGCGCTGGAAAACCTGCACGGCCGCATGCCCGCCGACTCGACCTCGCTGGTGGTGGCGGCCATGCGCATCGCCGCGCAGACGGGCGGCAATCTTGCCGAGGCGCTGGAGAGCATCGCCCACACCTTGCGCGCGCGGCTGCAACTGCAGGCCAAGCTGCTGGCGCTGACGTCGCAAGGCCGCCTGCAGGCCTGGATCGTGGGCGCGCTGCCCCTGCTGCTGCTTGCCGTGCTGGATCGCCTGGAACCCGACATCATGGGTTTGCTGTGGGGCACGCCCATGGGATGGGGCGTGCTGGCCATCGTGGGCGTGCTGGAAGTGGCCGGGGTGCTGCTGATCCGGCGCATCATCCGGATCGATATCTGAGGGGAGGCCGGTATGTGGCTGCATCTGGGTTGGTTGAGCGCGGGTATCGGCGCAGGCTGGCTGGCATGGGTCGTCCTGCAGCCGCTGTTGCTGGAAAACCGCGGAGCGTCCGCCGCGCTGCCCTGGTGGTGGCGCGCGGCCTGGCCGTGGGTCTCGGCCGTGGCGCCGCTGGCCGGTTCCCTGTGCTCCTGGCGCTGGCGCTTGCGGCTCACGCGCGCCATCGAGCAGGCGGCCTTGCCCGCGGGCATCGGCTATGCCCACCTGGCGGCGCTGTGTTGGAGCGCGGCGGTGGCGGCGGGCGGAGCGACGGCCGCCGGCGCCATCGCCCTGACGCAGGCCGGTCCGTGGGAATGGGGGCCTTGGGCCGCGGCGGCCGGGCTGGCGGCGGCAGCCGCGCCCGGCCTCTGGCTACGGGATCTCGGCAGGCGGCGGCGCCGCGGCATCGAGCGCGACCTGCCTTTCGTGTTCGACATGATGACCTTGTGCGTGGAGGCGGGCCTGAGCGTGCAGGGGGCGTTGCAGCTGGCGGCGCAGAGCGGGCCGCCCGGCGCGCTGCGCGAGGCGCTGGGAGACGCCCTGGCGGAGATGCGGGCAGGGGTGTCGCGCAGCGCGGCTATCAAGGCCCTGGCGGAACGCAGCAACAGCCCGCTGGCCCGCAACTGGGCGGCCGCCCTGGCGCAGGCGGACGCCTTGGGGGTCAGCCTGGGGCCGGTGCTGCGGGCGCAGGCGGCGCAATGCCGCAGCGACCGGCACCTGCGCGCCGAGCAACTGGCCATGCAGGCCCCCGTGAAAATGCTCCTGCCCCTGATCGGCTGCATTTTCCCGTGCACCTTCATCGTGCTGGCCTTCCCGATCGCGGTCCAGTTGTTGCAGAGCGTGCAATGAGCCGCCCCTCGGCCTTGCCGCGCGGTCGCCTGAGGCTGTTGAAGGTGACGGGGTGGCGCGGCCGGATGCGGGGCCTGCTGGGCCGGCCCCCGCCGGGGCCGCGCTCGGGCATTTTGTTGGCCCCTTGCGCGGGCGTGCATACCTTCGGCATGCGCTACGCCATCGACGTGGCGTTCGTGTCGCGGACAGGAAGGGTGGTGGCGGTGCGCCGGGCGTTGCCGCCCTGGCGGGTGGCGTTACGCCTGGGCGCCGTTGCCGTCGTCGAGATGCGCGCCGGCGTTCTCGATGCCGAATACGGAGGTGTACGCGGGATAGAAGCTGCAATACAGTACGCCGCCCGCCGCGATGTTGAACGGGATCTGCAGCGTGCCCGCCAGCTGGGGCGACAGGCCGATGGCCACCAGCAAGCCGGCGCAGAGGTCGATGAACAGGAACACCATGACCCAGGTGGCGCCGTAGACCATGAACGGCACCTTGTTGCGCCAGCACGCGATCCCCGAGAAGAACAGCGCCTGGACCAGGCGCAGCCCGTGCCAGGCTACCAGGACCGGCGCGTGCCAGAAGAGCGCCGCGATCACGACGTAGATGATGGCGAATAGCGTCAGCGGGACGGCCATGGCCGACAGGATCGGCTCCATGCTCTTTTCGACCGAGGCGATGCGCATGCCCTCGACCATCGCGTCGGTGAAGGGCAGGAAAATGACCAGGCCCGCCACCATGCACAGCGCGGCATACAGCAGGCCCATCAGGAACAGCTTCCTGAAGACGCCGGGCTGCTTGAGCGGCTTGGCCCACATCGAGGGCAGCATGACGCGGTCTGCTTCGACGTGCTTGCACGCGGACAGGGTCATCAGCGTGATGATGGGCATCAGCGCCACGACCAGGATGGGCCCGACGGGCGGCGTCGCAGTGGCGAAAATGACCAGGAGGCTGATGGCCATGGCCCAGGTGAACATGGCCAGGGGTTGCTTGCGGAACAGACGGAAACCGTCTCGAACCCAGTGCCAGCCGGATGCCGCGGGTAGGAATGCTGCTTGCATGGCTCTCTAGAAGGGGGAATCTCTCAAAAAGGGACGCTGTACGCCATTATGGGGGGCACGACCGTTACGGCAATATGGGCAGGCCCGGGCGGTGGCGCGCCTGCAACACTCTTTCGAAGTGCCTCGGATCGTGCGGCTTGAGCGTTTGCGCCGGCCGGGGCAGGAAAAAGTCGTACAGGCGCGAAATCCAGAAACGCAGCGCGGCCGCGCGCAGCATCAGGGGCCAGGCCTCGCGCTCGGCATCGGTGAAGGGCCGTTCGGCGGCGTAGGCGCGCAGCCACGATTCCACCAATTCGGGGACGAACTCACCCGTGTCCCGCTCGATGCACCAGTCGTTGACGCTGACGGCCACGTCGAACAGCCACGTGTCGCAGCCGGCGAAGTAGAAGTCGATGATGCCGCCCATGAGCGGATCCTCGAACGTGCCGGCAAACAGCACGTTGTCCCGGAAAAGGTCGCAGTGGGCCGGACCGCTCTGCAGCGCCTGCCAGGTCGGCGTGGCCGCGGCGGCCTCCTGGGCGGCCAGCTCCGTGCTCAGCAGCTCGGCCTGGGCCGGTTCCAGGAAGGGCATGACCTTGGGCGCGGTTTCCCGCCACCATGGCAGTCCGCGCAAATTGGGCTGGCGCAGCGGGAAATCCTGGGCGGCCAGGTGGGCGCGGGCAAGCGTGGCGCCGGCCAGGGCGCAGTGGGCCGCGCCGGGGGCGGGCTCGTAGCCGCCCGGCAGGCGTGAAACGATCGCGCAGGGCTTGCCGTGCAGGGTGGTCAGGCGCGTGCCGTCGCGCAGGGTCTGGGGGCGAGGCACCGGAATGCCCCGCTCCGCCAGGTGATACATCAGCTCGATGTAGAACGGTAGCTGGGCTTGCGTCAGCACCTCGAACAGCGTCAGCACATACTCGCCGCGGGTCGTGTAGAGAAAATAGTTGGTGTTCTCGATACCCGCCGTAATCCCGCGCAGCGAGACGAACTCGCCCAGGTCGAAATGCGCCAGGAGGGCGCGCGCGTCATCGTCGGATACGGGAGTGAATACGGCCATTGATATGCGGGAGTAAGGGGTTAACGGTCGTTCGGACATGCCTGTGCGGCGGCGCAATTTTAGACCACATGGCGGGCAGGCCTTTCCGCCGGCCGGAGGGCGGACGGATCGGCCCGCCGGACATAATCCCGCCAAGCACCGTAAAATACCGCATCCCCTTGTTTTGTAGAGTGATTCTTGGACTCCCCCGACTGGCGGCTGTGCGTCGCCCCGATGATTGATGTGACCGATCGCCACTGCCGCTATTTCCATCGGCTGCTGGCGCCGCGCGCGCGCCTGTACACCGAAATGATCACCACCGGCGCGCTGCTGTACGGCAACGTCGAGCGCCACCTGGACTTCGACGAGGCCGAGCATCCCGTGGCCTTGCAGCTGGGCGGCAGCGAGCCCGATGCGCTGGCCCGGTCGGCCAAGCTGGGCAAGCAGTGGGGTTACGACGAGATCAACCTGAACTGCGGCTGCCCCTCGGAGCGCGTGCAGAAGGGGGCGTTCGGCGCCTGCCTGATGGCCGAGCCCGCGCTGGTGGCGGACTGCATGAAAGCCATGCAGGACGCCGTGGATATTCCCGTCACCGTCAAGCACCGGCTGGGGCTGGATTACGACGAATCCTACGAGTTCGTGCGGGATTTCGTCGGCAAGATCTACGACACCGGCTGCCGGGTCTTCATCGCCCATGCCCGCAACGCGGTGCTCAAGGGCCTCTCGCCCAAGGACAACCGCGAGATCCCGCCGCTGCGCTACGACGTGGTCCGGCAGCTCAAGCGCGATTTCCCGGATTGCACCTTCGTGCTGAACGGCGGTCTGGCCGATGCCGAGCAATCGGTGCGCGCCGCGGGCGATTTCGATGGCGTCATGTTGGGCCGCGCCGCGTGGCACACGCCGCGCGTGCTGTCCGAGATTTCCCTGCAGCTGTGGCCGTCGTTGCGGCTGCCCAGCGATGCGCAAGTCGTGGACGCCATGACCGAATACGCCGCGCGCCAAGTGGCGCGGGGCGTGCCCCTGCGGGTGATGACGCGGCCCATGCTGGGCCTGGTGAATGGGCAATCGGGCGCGCGCCGCTGGCGCCGCATGTTGTCCGATCCGGCCTTGCTGGCGGCGAACAAGCCCGAACTCATCTATGAAGCGTGGCGCAGCCAGCGGCATGCGCCCGATGTGCGCGGCGCCGCGTGCGAGGCGGCGCCGGCGTAAGCAGGGCGGGCGGCGGGCGCCGCCCGCGGGCCCGTCAGGACTGGGCCGATTCGGCGCTTTCGGTCGGCCAGTCGCGGATATAGGCCTTCAGCATATTGTTTTCGAATTGCTGGGCGGCCACGATGGCCTGGGCCATGTCGTAGAACGAAATCACGCCCATCAAGGTGGGGCCGTCCATGACGGGGATGTAGCGCGCGTGCTTTTCGAGCATCAGGCGCTGGACTTCCTCGGCGCTGGTATTGGGCGAGACGCTGACGGGCGCGTCGTCCATGATCGAGCGGATGGTGGTTTCGCCGGCGCCGCCATGCGCGTGCATGTGGCGGATGATCTCGCGGAACGTGAGCATGCCGGTCAGCGTGCCGAATTCCATGATCACGAGCGAGCCGATGTCCTGCTCGCTCATCGTCTGCACGGCCTGGGACACAGGCATGTCGGGCGACGCCGTATAGAGCGTATCGCCCTTGACGCGCAAAATCTCGCTGACCTTCAACATCGGTTCCTCCTGGGCGGACTACGCCCGTATGCTATTTGCTATTTCTTGTTCGCTTCCAATTGCAGTATCGGAGCGATTCCATTTTCAGTATTTTGCGCTTCTCCGCAGACTTCTTCCAGCGTGGGCGTATTTTGCTGGGAAATCACGGCGGAGGCGACCCGCAGTATTTCCGGATCGTTGCGGACCCGGGACTGCGTCCGGTCCAGCAGGAAATGGTCCACGACGGGCGCCATCGAGGTCTGGCGGGCATCGCAGGTAAGCACCCAATTGTCTTCGGGCGTGCGCGTGGCCAGCCCCATGCCGCTCAGCGTTTCCAGCACTTCGTTCAATTCGTCCTGGTGCAGCCGCAATTGCGCGGCGAGCACGTTGGCCGGCAAGCCGGGCGGGGTGGCGGCCTGCGCCTTGCGCAAGGTGCGCAGGGCGTCCAGCGCGTCCACGAAGGGGGCGCCCGGGTAGCGGTTGATTTCCCAGCGGCCCAGCCGGATCAGCGGCGCGCTGGAGGCGAGCGTCGCGCCCAGCAGCACGGCCAGCCACGACAGGTAGATCCAGAGCAGGAAGATGGGCAGGGTGGCGAAGGCGCCGTAAATGACCGTGTAGGTGGGAAAGCGCGTCAGGTAGTAGGCGAAGGCCGACTTCATGATTTCCAGCGCGATGGCGGTCACGCAGCCGCCCATCAGCGCGTCGCGCCACAGGACCTTGCGGTTCGGGACCATCACGAACAGCGCGGCAAAGCCCAGCGCGGTCAGGACCAGGGGAATGAAGGACACGGCCACGCTGACGACTTCCGGCACGTCCCGCACCAGCCCCAGCGACTCGCGCGCCACGAAGGACGTGGCCCACAGGCTGGCGCCGGCCACGACCGGTCCCAGCGTGATGAGCGCCCAGTACACCAGCGCGCGCTGGCGCAGCGGGCGCTGGCGCGACACGTGCCAGATGTCGTTGAACGCCTTGTCGATCGTCATGATCAGCAATAGCGACGTAACCAGCAGGAACGCGCCGCCGATGGCGGTCAGGCGCGAGGCCTGGCGCGCGAACTGGTTCAGGTAGTCCATGATGTTGTCCGACACGGACGGGGGCATCAGGCTGTTGGTCAGGAAATCCTCAAGGGCGACGCGGAATTCCTGGAATACGGGAAAAGCGGTGAACAGCGACAGCACCACGGCTAGCATGGGCACGATGGCCAGCACGGTCGTGAAGGTGAGGCTGGAGGCGACCTGGAGCAGTTTTTCTTCGCCGGCGCGTTCCGCCGTGAAGCGGATGACGCGTCCAGCCCTCGCGCCCCATGAAGAGCGCGATGTCGAGGACTCGGGGGCCGCCGGCGCAGCGGCGGGCTCGGCGGGGCGATTCATCAGGCGATAATAGCAGCATGAACCCTGAACTCAACCCCCGCTTGCGCCTGCTGGCCTCGGTTTCGCTTTTTGCCCTGATCGTGCTTTGCGTTACCTGGGAGACCCTGGTGGCGCCGGTGCGGCCGGGCGGTTCGTGGATGCTGCTGAAGGCCTTGCCGCTGGCGTTCCCGCTGCGCGGCATCCTGCGCGGCAATCTCTACACCTATCAATGGGCGTCCATGCTGTCGCTGCTGTACCTGATGGAAGGGGCGGTGCGCGCGATGTCCGACCCGGCCCCCTTGTCCGTCGCCATGGCCTGGGGCGAGATCCTGCTGTCCACGGTGTTCTTCCTGAGCGCCATTTTCTATGTGCGTCCCGCCAAGCGGGCCGCCAGGAGGCAACGCGCATGAGCGCCCATTCGCTGTCCCAGCTCCGCGCGGTCAATTCCTTCGCGGCCCTGCCGGGTGCGTTCTACACCCGTCTCGCGCCCCAGGGCCTGAACAATCCGCGGCTGCTGCATGCCAATGCCGATGCGGCGCGCCTCATCGGGCTGGATCCTTCCGTTCTGTCCACGCCCGAATTCCTGCGCGTTTTCTCCGGCGCCGAGCCCCTGCCGGGCGGCGATACCCTGGCGGCGGTCTACAGCGGCCACCAGTTCGGCGTCTGGGCCGGCCAGCTGGGCGACGGGCGAGCCCACCTGCTGGGCGAGGTGGAAGGGCCGGAGGGCAGTTGGGAACTGCAGCTCAAAGGGGCCGGCATGACGCCGTATTCCCGGATGGGCGACGGCCGCGCGGTCTTGCGGTCTTCGGTGCGCGAATATCTGGCGAGCGAGGCCATGCACGGCCTGGGCGTGCCTACGACGCGCGCGCTGGCGCTGGTGGTTTCCGACGATCCCGTCATGCGCGAAACCGTGGAAACGGCCGCCATCGTGACGCGCATGTCGCCCAGCTTCGTGCGCTTCGGCTCGTTCGAGCACTGGTCGTCGCGCCGCCAGCCCGAGTTGCTGCGCACCCTGACGGACTACGTCATCGACCGCTATTACCCCGAATGCCGCGCGACGGCGGGCGGCGAACGCCAGGACGACAACGCCGCCGTGCTGAACCTGCTGCGCGCGGTCACGCGTCGCACCGCCCTGCTGATGTCCGATTGGCAGGCGGTCGGTTTCTGCCACGGGGTGATGAACACGGACAATATGTCCATCCTGGGGCTGACGCTGGACTACGGCCCCTATGGCTTCATGGACGGCTTCCGCCTGGCGCACGTCTGCAACCATTCCGACTCGGAAGGGCGCTATTCGTGGAATCGCCAGCCGTCGGTGGCGCTGTGGAACCTGTATCGCCTGGGCGGCAGCCTGCATGCGTTGGTGCCGGACGTCGACGGCCTGCGGGCCGTGCTGGACGAGTTCGAGCCGGTGTTCACGCGCGCCTTCCACGACAAGATGGGCGCCAAGCTGGGCCTGGCCGCCTGGCGGCCCGACGACGAGCCGCTGCTGGACGACCTGCTCAAGCTGATGGACGCCAACCAGGCCGACTTCACCTTGACCTGGAGACGCCTGGCCGATGCGCTATCGGGGGCGCGTAGTGCCTTCGAGGACCTGTTCATCGATCGTCCGGCCGCCGCCGCGTGGCTGGACCGGCTGCTGGCCCGCCATGCGCAGGACGGCCGCCCCGTGGCTGAAGTGGCCGCGGGCATGAACCGCGTCAATCCGCTTTATGTGTTGCGCAATCATTTGGCGGAAGAGGCGATCCGCGCGGCAAAATCGGGCGACGCCGGTGAAATCGACACCTTATTGAAACTGCTGCGCAATCCCTATGAGGCGCAGCCCGGCCATGAACGGTATGCCGGATTGCCGCCGGATTGGGCCGGAAGCCTCGAAGTCAGTTGTTCATCCTGAGTATTGCGCGTCGCGCGGAACGCATTTTCGCGGGGGTTACGCGAAAATAACGATTTGGAAAAGGAATATCGCAGTTTTTTTCACTGCAATCATTCGTTTCCATTGTAAAAGTCGTAAGATTGTCGCCAACGGGACACTCCGGGGCCGGGCGGCCGCGGGGCTTTGACGATACTTCAATACAAAAAGCACTCTAAATATGGCTGGCGCAGATGGTTTGCTGTGTATCGGTCTGCTTGAGGATGACGCCGATTTCCGGGAGGAATTGGCGTTAGGCTTGGGTGGCTATGGTTTCCGGGTGGCATTTGCCTGTGATAATGCGGCGGCGTTTTATCGCCGGCTGCAGGAGCAGCCGTGCGATATCGTCATTCTTGACGCGCATCTTCCCGGGGAAGACGGTTTTTCCGTGGCCACTCGCCTGCGCGCCCTGAGCCCGGTGGGCATCGTCATGCTGACGGGGCGCAGCGCGCTCGAAGACCGCGTGCGCGGCCTGGAAGGCGGCGCCGACGTCTATATGACCAAGCCGGTGGACTTGCTGGAACTCAGTTCGGTCATCCGCAGCCTGGCCCGGCGGATGCGCCTGGCCAAGGCCCCGCGTCCGGCGGACGCGGAAACGCGCGCCTCGGCCGACAGCTCGTGGTCCTTGCAGGACGGGGGCTGGATACTGGTGGCGCCGGACGGTGCCTCCTTGCATCTGAGCGCCCAGGAACGCACTTTCCTGATTGCGCTGATGGACGCCGCCGGAAGCGCGGTCAGCCGCCAGGTGCTGGCGGAGTTGTTCTTGCCCGATAGCCCGGGCGGTTTCGAATTGCGCCGTATCGACGTGCTGGTCAGCCGCCTGCGCGCCAAGGCGCAAAGCGCCGGCCTCAAGCTGCCGGTATTGTCGGTGCGCGGCCAGGGCTACGTTTTCGCCGCCTGAATTCGAGCCCTGGATTCGCGGCCTGGAATTCGCTGCCCGAGCCTGCCGCCGGCCTTCAGGCCGCCGGCGCGCCTGAGGGCAGCGTGACCACAAAACGCGTGCCCACGCCGACCTGGCTCTGCATCGTCAATGAACCGCCCTGGTTCTGGCAGATGCGGCGGGCCAGGTAGAGGCCGATCCCCATACCCTGCGTTTCGCGGTGCGCGGCGCGCCGGAAGTGCGGTTCGAAAATCCTTGCCTGTTCCTCTTCCCCGATACCCGGGCCCCGGTCGGTGACGGCCACCCACGCCATCGGCGCATCGCCCGCGCGCCCGTGGCCGGTCTCGATGCGCACGGGTTGGTTGGCCGGGGAGTATTTGATCGCGTTGTGGATCAGGTTGCGCACCACCACGCTGGTCAGGGGGCGGTCGCAAAACACCGGCAGCGGCCCGTCGGCCTGCAGGATCAACGCATGGGCGGTGTCCGGCTTCATCGAGGCGACGACGTCGCGGGCCAGTTCGGCCAGGTCGGTCTGCTCGCCACGGGGCATCCAGGCCTGTTCGCCCAGCCTGTCCTGGTTCAGCAGTTGGTCCATGAGCTCGGTCATCCGGGAGACCGAACGGTGGATCCGCGCCAGCCGGTTGCCCACGGCTTCGCCGCCGTCGGAAAGAATCATGTCCAGCGACTGCGCGGCCGCGCTGACGGTGGCCAGCGGCGCGCGCAGCTCGTGCGAAATCAGCGCGTTCATCTGGCGTTGCGTATCCAGCGCGCCGGCCAGCTCGGCCAGCCTCAGCTCACCCTGGGCAAGATGTTCCGCGTCGGCGGCGTGCGCGTCCTGGGCCGCCTCGGCGCGAGCGGGCGCCTGCCCGCGGATGGCCAGGAGCAGCAGGGCGCCCGCCACCAGCAGCAGCCGCGCAAGCTCGAAGCCCATGCCCGCGCCATCGCCGCCCGCGGGCCGCAAGGCGTCGTGGCCGAGCACCCAGGCTGAAGCCGTGTAAGCCAGGGCCGCGGTGAGCACCGCCGCGTAGACGGGTATTCCGCGCGCCGCGCGCGACAGGAACCAGGCGGCAAGCGCAAGGCTGGCGAGGGCGCCGACGCCCGCGATCGCGGCGGGAAGCATGGCGTTGGCCGGCTCGTAGACGAAGATCAGGGCCAGGGCCGCGGCGACGGCCAGCGCGATGCTGCCCCAACGGCAGGCGGCCGCCAGCCGGGCGGCGGAGGGCGAGCCCGACAGGAGGGGAACGGCGAGCGCGAGCAGGGCGCCCAGGGAGCCGGCTTGCAGCGCCGCGGCGGGAAGCAGGGAGGGCGTGGCGCGGAAAACGCCTTCGATCAGCATGAACGCCAGCCCGGCGCCGTGGATGGCGTTGCGCGTGGCAGCCCAGCAGACGGCGCAGGCCAGGGCGCAGGCCGCCGCCACGCCGGCGGTCAGGCCCAGGTTGATGTCTTCGTAGGCGGTGCCTGGCGCGTAGGCCAGGGCGGCGACGGGAACGAGCAGGGAATACAGGAGTATCCCCAGCCGCGGCAGGAGCGTTTGCCGTCCGGTGTCCGGGCGGCGGGCGCGCCAGTGGCGCAATGGCCCGCGGATGCGAAGAGAAATTCCTTCCGTCAACTAGAAACCCATGGATGTTCGGATGCGAGGTCGTGAGATTGGGCGCAGTTTACGCCAGCGCCGCGTATGGCGTGGACGCCCAGGCCTTCCAGGATATTCTGCGTCGCCAGGTCGGGCACGTCTTCCGCGTAGACCGCCATGTGCAGCGTGGTGGCCGTCGCCACCACGGTGGCGGCCAGGTGGCGGCTGCCCGGGCTGTGCAGCAGGCCCGTAATGAAGCTGCCACTCAGTTTCAAGTAGGACAGGGGAAATTCGTGCAGGCGTTCCATGGCCGCGAACTGCTGCGACAGGCGCGCCACGCCGATCCGGCAGCCAGCGGCGGTGGCGATGCCGCAAAGCTGGCTCAGTTCCGCTTCCTGCTCCACCAGCGCCTCGGCGTCCACCTCGATGATGAGGCCGGCCGTCAGGGTGGGGCGGTCGGCCAGCATGCGTTCCAGCCGGGATAGGAACGAGGGTTGCGCGAGCGAGGCCAAGGCCACGGGCACCGCCAGCGCGCCCGGGCGGGCATACAGCCAGTCCAGGGCCAGCCGCAAGGCCTGCACGTCGCATTCCGCGGAAAGCCCGAGCCGCACTGCGGGAGGCATGAAGATCGACGCCGGCACGGGAGCGGCGTCGGCGGTGTCGTGCAGGGTCAGGCTGGCTTCCTGGTGCAGCAGGGCGCCGGACAGATCGTGCAGCGGTTGCACGGACAGCGAGAACCGGTGCTGCTCCAGCGCGGTGACCAGGGCGTCGTGCCAGCTGTATTCACCGATATGGGTACTGTCGGGAACGCGGTTGGCGGGCATGACCTGGTCGTCGTCGGCGCTTTCGGCGCACATCAGCGCGTGATCCAGGCGGGCCAGGGTTTCGCTCATGTTGTCGCCGGGCGCGTAGGCCGTCATCGCCAGCGCCCAGCGGCACCATCCGTGCTTGTCCATCGGCACGCGCAGCGAGCGCAGTTCGCGCCGCACGCGCTCGGCCAGCAGGCCGGCCTGCGGCGCCGAGGTGCGCGGCAGCAGCAGGGCGAAGTCGGAGCCGCTCAGGCGGGCGATGAAGGAGGCCTGGCCGCCGAATTCGGTCACCAGCTTGCGCAGCCGGTCGGACGAAGAGCGCAGCCACTGGTCGGTGAAGGCGCGCGACAGGTGGCGGTTGATCTCCGCCAGGTCGCGCTGCCTGAACATCAGCAGATGGCCGCCCGCCTCGGATTCCTTGTCCGCCAGCGCCTGGTCCGTTCCAGCCGGGGGAACGATGCCGTCCGGAGGGAGGCCGTGCTGCGGGGCCGGGCGGGGGCCGCGGGCCGGGGCCTCGGGCCGCGT
>Ga0160492_100104_pt1 | contig 78798 bp, 63 predicted proteins | sample DID2MG_FD_108258 | JGI IMG/M metagenome (GOLD analysis project Ga0160492, IMG submission 108258) | Enriched soil microbial communities from UW Madison campus, WI, USA - DID2877_E24_FP2 MG | ecosystem: Environmental > Terrestrial > Soil > Unclassified | place: USA: Madison, Wisconsin | collected... | reverse complement strand
GCTTTGCCCGCACCCTGAACAACAGGGGTTGGTTACCACTTCAGGTGGCTGAATCAACAATCAGGGTAAACCCTGAATTCGTTTCACCAGCCAAGCCCAAGACTATAGCATATTGTTTCGGATGGCGCAACTGACTTTTGCCTAATTCGCGCTATCCATGCAATGAACGCTTGCCTGGCCCCGCGCTTCGAAAACTGCCCGAACCGCGAAGGAGCGAGACTATAGCACAACTTTTCGCGCCGTGTACCCGGCACGAAACGCCCCCCGCGCCGCCTGGCTGGCTCCTCTGGATAACCTCCTTTAGATAGCCCGCGGGATCGCTCCCCCCGGATACCCTACTTGCGCTCCCCCTCAGATAGCTTCTTATAGATAGCTCTCTATATATAGAACAGAATGACAGCGATCCCGGCTTGCCTACGGAATGGGTACGTTTACTATTCGCCTGGTACGCCGCACCTAAATTGGAGACGAGCACCCTATGCCCCCCGCCATCGCCATGAGCGAAGATATCCTGATCAATGTCACGCCCTTCGAGACCCGCGTTGCGCTGGTGGAACAAGGGTCGGTACAGGAACTGCACGTGGAGCGCAGTATCCAGCGCGGCCATGTGGGCAACATCTACCTGGGGCGGGTGGTCCGCGTGCTCCCCGGCATGCAGAGCGCCTTCATCGATATCGGGCTGGAGCGCGCCGCCTTCATCCACATCGCGGACCTGCGGGAGAACCGGGGCGAAAGAAGCCAGGGACTCACGCCCACGCCGATCGAGAAACTGCTTTTCGAGGGACAGACCATCATGGTCCAGGTGGTCAAGGATCCCCTGGGCACCAAGGGCGCCCGGCTGTCGACGCAGATCAGCATGGCCGGGCGGATGCTGGTCTATCTGCCCCATGACCCGCACATCGGCATTTCGCAGAAGATCGACACCGAATCCGAACGCATCCAGCTGCGCGAGCGGCTGCAGGCCCTGATGCCCGCCGAGGAAAAAGGCGGCTTCATCGTCCGCACCCAGGCCGAAGGCGCGAACGACGAGGAACTGACGGCGGACCTGGAGTATCTGCGCAAGCTCTGGACCAGCGTGCAGGCGGCCGCGCGCACCCAGCCCGCCCCCGCCCTCCTCCATCAGGACCTGACCCTGGCGCAGCGCGTGCTGCGCGACATGGTGGGCCCGGGCACCGGCGCCATCCTGGTGGACTCCCGCACCACCAGCGCCGCCATGCTCGAATGGGCGCGCATCTATACGCCTTCGGTCGTGGACCGGATCCAGCACTACAGCGGCGAACGGCCGCTCTTCGACACGGCGAACGTGGACGAGGAGATCTCGCGCGCGCTGTCGCGCCGGGTGGACCTGAAGTCGGGCGGCTATCTCATCATCGACCAGACCGAGGCGCTGACCACGGTCGACGTGAACACCGGCGGCTTCGTGGGCGGGCGCAACTTCGACGACACCATCTTCAAGACCAACCTGGAGGCGGCGCAGGCGATCGCCCGCCAGCTGCGCCTGCGCAACCTCGGCGGCATCGTCATCCTGGACTTCATCGACATGGAAGACCAGGAACACCGCGAGACCGTGCTGGCCGAGCTGAAGAAGGCGCTCTCGCGCGACCGCACCCGCATGACGGTCAACGGTTTCACGCAACTGGGGTTGGTGGAAATGACGCGCAAGCGCACCCGCGATTCGCTGGCGCACCAGCTGTGCGAGCCCTGCCCCATGTGCGAGGCGCGCGGCAACGTGCGCACGCCGCGCACCGTGTGCTACGAGATCCTGCGCGAGATCCTGCGCGAGGCGCGGCAGTTCAATCCCAAGGAGTTCCGCATCCTGGCATCGCAGGAGGTGGTGGACCTGTTCCTGGAAGAAGAGAGCCAGCACCTGGCCATGCTGGGCGACTTCGTCGGCAAGCGGGTGTCGCTGGAGGTGGAAGGCCGCTATTCGCAGGAGCAGTACGACATCATTCTCGTCTAGGGCCTGTTAACGCTGAAAGGCCTAGGCCCTTAACAGGTTAGCCATGGAAATTCACGTCATTGTGTATGAATTGTGTGTCTTAACGATTCGTTTGCAATGAAGTTTGAAACCAATGGCGACAATCAGGACGAGCCGATAAGCTGCGGGCGCTTTTGCGGGGCCATCCCTGCAAGGCGCCCATTCTTTTGCTTTCGGAGGTCCAATCGATGAAGTCCCTATTCCGTCCGTTCCTGGTGCTGGCCGCAGCGCTGCCGCTTTTGTTGGCCGCCTGCGGCGACAAGGAGCCTGAACAGCGTGCCGCGTTCACGCAGTTCCTGCAGACCCGCATCGTGGACAAGCCCGGCGTGCGCGTGCCGAAATTGACGGACGAGGAAAAGAAGTCCTTCGGCGACTACGCCGCCCACTACGCCGTCATCACCGATTTCAACGCCGGCATGGATGCCTCGGTGAAGCCGCTGTCCGGCATCATGCAGAAGGGCGCGGTGCGCTCGCTGAACGACATCGTGACGCGTCGCGACGACTTCAAGGCGGTGCAGGCCTCGCTCAACGAGATGGGCACGGCGCTGCAGGCGCAGCAGGCCAAGGCCGATGCCGCTCATGCGCAGCTCAAGCAGCCCGAAGACCTGAAGGCCGTGTACGACAAGGCCTACGAGAAAACGGTCAGCCTGCCGGCCGACACTTTCCGCGACACGCTGCCGCAGCTGAACGCGACGTTCGACGCCAGCCTGAAGATCGCCGACTACGTGGCCGCGCACGCCTCGCAGATCGAAATGTCCGGCGCCATCGTCAAGGTGAAGGATCCGGCGGTGCAGGCTGAACTGAACCAGCTGCTGCAGGACCTGAACACGCAGGCGAAGAACGTGCAGCAGGCGCACACGCGCATGCAAGCGGTGATGATGGGCCGCTGAACGGCCCCAGCCTCGTTGCCGTCATGCGCGACGCGCAAGCCGGCGATCGCCTGCCAGACTCTCGGCGATCGCCAGCGCCCGCTGGCGGCTGGCGTCGGCCATCAGCACCCGAACGCTTCGCCCCCGTAACGCGCCGCTCAGGATGCCGCGACCGCGGCGATGCGGAACGGAAACGCCCTGGCGCCGCGCGCCCGGTCGGCCTCGCGGTGCGCGCCGATCGACCATGCCGGCCCCGCCCCGCCGGTCTGCGAGAGCAGGCGACGCATGGAACCCGCGGAGAAACCGCAGCGCAAGGCCAAGGCCTGCCGCCGGGCCAGTTCTACTCCAACAGCTTGCGGCGTCGTGGAAATCCGATCCGATTGCAGCATGGCAGCCCCCTGGCAAATAGCTCTTCATGGGCGAAGAGTCTGTGCGGATTAATCTACCTCAGTCACCAGCGCTTGCGCGTGAAATGATGCGTAACGTATCGCGAACAAAAGGAAATAGTGGCTCAGGCCGACGGACTGGCCGCCGTTTCGCCCGCCTCGCGGTCGGGTTTGTCGTTCCTGCCGTCGGCCGGACTGCTCATGTTGCCGTACAGCAGCGACCGGCCGGCGAACAGCCCGCCCGCCACTTCCAGCTCGAAACGGTCGGTGTCGCGCTTGCGCACGTCCTGCACCACTTCGGCGGCTTCGTCCGCCGGCACCCCGATCACGCGTAGGGCGCCCTCGCCGAAGGCCAAGGCCGATTCCAGGGTTTCGCGGACCTGGTAGTCCACGCCCTCCTTGGCCAGCGCCAGAGAGTGGATGCGGTCATAGGCGCGCACCGCCACGCGGACCAGGGGGAATTCCGCCTTGACCAGCTTGACCATATGGTTGACCGAGACCGGATTGTCGATGCAGATCAGGATGATGCAGGCATGCTCCGCCCCGGCGGTGCGCAGCATATCCACCCGGGTGCCGTCGCCGTAATAGACCTTGACGCCCCATTTGGCGGCGGCCCGGATGGCATCGGTATCCGTATCCAGGATGGAGACTTTCAGGTCGCGCGCCAGCATCGCCTGGGTCACGATCTGGCCGAAGCGGCCGAAACCCACGATCAGCACGCAGCCGTCCAGGTCCTTGGCCACGTCCACGCCCTCCATGGACGGCGCGGGCTTGGGCAGCAGCCAGCGCAGCGCCAGCACGCACAACGGGGTGAACGCCATCGAAATGATCACGACGGCGGTCAGCACCGCGGCGGTGTGCGCATCGAAAATGCCGGCGGCGGCGGCCGCCCCGTAGAGCACGAAGGCGAATTCGCCGCCCTGCGCCAGCAGCGCAGCGCGCGTGGTGGCCTCGGCGTGCGTGGCGCGCAATATCCGCGCCACCGCGTACACGCCGGCCGATTTCACCAGCATGAAGACGACGACCGCCGCCAGGATGAGCGGCCATTCGCGGACCACGGCCGACAGATCCAGCGACATGCCCACGCCCAGGAAGAACAGGCCCAGCAGGATGCCGCGAAACGGCTCGACCTCGGCTTCGAGCTGGTGGCGGAAGGTGGATTCGGACAGCAGCACGCCGGCCAGGAACGCCCCCATGGCCATGGACAGGCCGCCCAGCTCCATCAACAGCGCGGCCCCCAGCACCACCAGCAGCGCCGCCGCGGTCATGACTTCGCGCGCGTGCGCGGCCGCGAGCAGGCGGAACAACGGATTGAGCAGCCAGCGGCCCGCCGCCAGCAGCGCCAGGATGCATCCGATCGCGATGGCCGCCTGCAGCCACGGATCGCCGTGCTCGGCGCCGCCCGCCGGCGCCAGCAGGCTGGCCAGGGCCAGCAGCGGCACGATGGCCAGGTCTTCGAGCAGGAGGATGGAAACGATGCGCTGGCCCTGCGCGCTGGCGGTCTCGCCCCGTTCGGCCAGTATCTGCATGACGATGGCGGTGGAGGACAGCACGAACCCCATCGCCGCCATGAAGGCCGCCGGGCCGGACAGGCCCGCCAGCAGGCCCACGCCCGTGAGCAGCGCGCCGCAGGCGAGCACCTGGGCCACGCCCAGGCCGAAGATCTCGCCCCGCAGCTTCCACAGCCGGGAGGGCTGCATTTCCAGGCCGATGATGAACAGGAACATCACGACGCCGAGTTCGGCGACGTGCAGGATCGATCTGGGATCGGAGAACAGCCCCATGCCGAACGGGCCGATGGCCAGGCCGGCCGCCAGGTAGCCCAGGACGGATCCCAGCCCCAGGCGCTTGAACAGGGGAACCGCGACGACGGCGGCTCCCAGCAGGACGACGACGTTGACGAGCTGGTTGCCATCGGAAGGCAGGGACATGGGGCGCTCCTGGATGCACGGCGGCCCGCGGCGCCCCGGAGCGGACGGGACGGCGCCCGCGGGCCGGCCTTCGTGCATTTTCCGTCAATCCGGCGGATTGGCAATCCGGAAATGCGACAGGAGGAAAACGCGCCCGGCGGCGGCCGGGCGCGAGGCGGGATCAGTCCTCGCGGAACTGCATCTTGTAGAGCGAGGCGTACAGGCCGCCGGCGGCCAGCAGCTCGGCGTGGCCTCCGTGCTCGACGATCTTGCCGGCGTCCAGCACGATGATGCGGTCGGCGTTCTGCACCGTCGAGAGGCGGTGGGCGATGACCAGCGTGGTGCGGCCCTTCATCAGGCGTTCCAGCGAGGCCTGGACCTGGCGCTCGGACTCGTTGTCCAGCGCCGAGGTGGCTTCGTCCAGGATCAGGATGGGCGCGTTCTTGATCAGGGCGCGCGCGATCGCCAGGCGCTGGCGCTGGCCGCCCGAGAGGCGCGCGGCGTTCTCGCCCACGGGCGTGTTCATGCCCTGCGGCAGCCCGTCGACGAATTCCAGCAGGTTGGCGGCGGCCAGGGCGTCGCGCACCTTCTGTTCGCTGGACTTGCCCAGCGCGCCGTAGCCGACGTTGGCGGCGATGGTGTCGTCGAACAGCACCACGTCCTGGCTGACCAACGACAGGTGCGAACGCAGGCTGCGCAGCGTCAGGTCGCCGATGGGCACGTCGTCCACCAGGATCTGCCCGCTATCGGCCAGCACGAAGCGCGGCAGCATATTGACCAGCGTGGTCTTGCCGCTGCCCGAACGCCCCACCAGGGCCACGGTCTGGCCGGGCTCCACGACGAAGGACACGTCGTTGACCGTGTCGCGGTCCGCGTCCGGGAAGCGATGCGACACATTGCGGAACTCGACCTTGCCGCGCACGGGTTCGGGCAGCTCGCGGGTGCCGGTATCGCACTCGGGAACCTGGTCGATCAGGGTGAACACGCTTTCCGCCGACACCAGCATCTTCTGCATGCGCGCGGCCACGTTGGTCAGGCGCTTGATCGGGTCGAAAATCTGGGCCAGGGCGGCCATGAACGAGGCGAAGCTGCCCACGGTGAGCGCGCCGCTGTTGGCCTGGCTCAGGGCCACGGCGATGACCGCGCCGACCGAGATCGAAATGCACACCTGGGTCAGCGGCGTCAGCGCGGCATCCGCCGTGGCGGTGCGCATGGCGAAGCGGCGCAGGCGCCGGCTGACGAAATCGAAGCGGCCGCGCTCGACCTCGTAGCCGTCGAACAGCTTGATGACGCGCTGGCCGTCGATGCCCTCGCCGACCACGCGGGTCAGTTCGGCGTTCATGTTGACGGTTTCGCGGTTGATGCGGCGCAGGCGCTGGATGAAGAAGCGGGAGATCAGCACCGAGACCGGCAGCATGATCAGGATGATCAGCGTCAGCACCCACGACATGTAGAGCAGCACGCAGATCAGGGCGATGACGACCAGGGTTTCGCGCACCAGCACCGTGATGACGTCGGTGGCATAGCCGGTGACGTTGCCCGCGTCGATGGTGAAGCGGTTGAGCAGGCGGCCGGTGTCGCCCTGCTTGAAGTCGGCGTCCGGCAGGCCCAGCAGGCGCTCGAACATGTCCCGGCGCATGCCCAGCAGCACGTTGTTGGCCACCCAGGCCAGCAGGTAATCGCTGAAGAAGTTGCAGATGCCGCGCAGCAGGATCAGGCCCACGACCGCCAGCGGCAGTGCCCAGACATAATAGGGTTTGGCCCCAGAAAAGCCGCCGTCCAGCAAAGGCTTCATAATGACGGCCAGGACGGGTTGGGTGGCGGCCGCCCCTGCCATCAGCAGAATGGCCAGCAACAAACCCTTCCAGTAGGAGCCCACGCGGCTGTAGATCCGCTTCCAGAGTTCAGCTTTGACGGGATGGGAACCCGCGGGCGCATGGCGTGCGGCAGAATTCAAAGGGATCACTCGCTTTTATACAATTGTGCCGAGAATTGTACCGGCTGCGCGACACGCGCCGCCCGGACCGCCCTCTTAGCCCTAACGCGCCTCGCGCCCATCCATGTCCGATATCAGTTGTTTGTACGTCCGGTTACCCAATTGGGTGGGCGATGTCTGCATGAGCCTGCCCAGCCTGCGCGCCCTGCAGGCCAGCGGCCTGCCCCTGGTGATCTGCGCCCGCCCCTGGGCCCGCGACCTGCTGGACGGCGTGGCCAAACGGGATTTCATCCCGATGCGGGGCAAGGTCGGTCCGGACCGGGCCGCCGTCAGCGCCCACCGGCGCAGCCTGGGCGCCCTGGGGCGGCGGGCCCGCGGCCTGCTGCTGCCGGACTCCCTGTCCAGCGCGCTGGTGTTCCGGCTGGCCGGCCTGCCCTCGGCGGGCTACCGCGACGACGGCCGCAGCTTCCTCCTGCGCTGGCCGGTCTCCAAGCCCGACGACTCCCTGCACGCGGTGCAGTCCTGGCATTACCTCACCCGCGAGGCCCTGATGCGCTGGGGCCTGCCCAGCGGCCCCGCCGAACCCGGGCCGACCCTGGACCTGCCCCTGACCGCCGCCCACCAGGGCGCGGCCGAGCAGGCCCTGGAGGCCGCCGGGCTGGCCAGCGGGCGCTTCGTCCTGATCGCGCCGACGGCCACCGGCCTGCACAAGGGCAAGATCAAGGTCTGGCCAGGATTCGATACACTTACCCGCGCCCTCCAGGCCCAGGGCCATACCGTGGTAATGTGCCCCCCTCCGGCCGAAACCGAGGAGGCCCGGCGCAATGCGCCGACGGCGCTGCTGCTGCCTCCTCTGTCGCTGGGCGCCTTCGCGGCGCTGACGGCCAGGGCGGCGTTGGTTATTTGCAACGATTCCGGCGTGTCTCACGTCGCCGCGGCGGCAGCCGCCAGGGAACTCACCCTGTTTGGCGTCACCCGTCCCGGACGGACCGGCCCCTGGTCGCCCCGGGCGGTGTGCGTCGGCTCGGAGAACGCCTGGCCAACGGTCGAGGAAGTCGCCCAGCAGGCCACGATCCTGCTGGACGAGACGCAGTAATCAGGACTTGAAATGCCTTTTTCCAGTTATCTCGCGAATCTGATCATTCCTTACAACTTGTGCATGACCCTGGTCGTGATCGGACTGGCGCTGGGCTGGTTCCGGCTCCGCAAGACCGGCGGCGTCCTCATCGGGACCGGCCTGCTGTGGGCGCTGTTCTGGTCGCTGCCGGCCACCTCGCTGTGGCTGGGCGGAGCGCTGGAATCCCGCTACCCCCACCTGCCGCCCGCCGACTCCCCGACGGCCGACGCCATCGTGGTGCTGGGCGGCAATACCGCCAACGGCCGGGCCAACTGGTTCCTTCCCTATGACAAGGACACCGCGGTGGTGCGCGTCGACACCGCCGCCCAGCTCTACCTGGCCGGGCGCGCGCCCAAGGTGCTGCTATCCGGCGGCGCGCTGGAAGGCGACGTGAGCGAAGCCCGCGGCATGGCCTATGCCATCCGCCAGCAGGGCGTGCCGGAAAGCGCCCTGATCCTGGAAAACTCCAGCCGCACCACCTACGAAAACGCCACCCTGACCGAGGACCAGCTCAAGGCCCGCGGCATCGACAAGGTCCTGCTCGTAACCTCCGCGCTGCACATGCCGCGCGCGATGGCCGCCTTCTCCAAGCAGGGCGTGCAGGTCATCGCCGCCCCGGCCCCGCCGCAGATCGTGCCGCCCACGGACGGCTCGCTGCCGCTGTGGCTGCCCGACCAGCGCACCTTCGACGCCAGCCGTTCCATCATCAAGGAATACGCCGGTCTGTTCGTCTACTGGCTGCGCGGGTGGGTCTGAGGATGACGCCCGGAGTGGCCGCAACGAAGCCCTGATGCCATGGGAATGAACGTTCAAGCATGCCGGCCGGGTTGCGGCGCCTGTTGCATCGCACCGTCGATATCCAGCCCGATTCCGGGCATGCCCGACGGCAAGCCCGCGGGGGTGCGCTGCGCGCAGCTCGATGAAGAAAACCGCTGCAGGATATTCGGGCACCCCGAACGACCGGCGGTGTGCGGTTCATTGCCGCCCAGCCTTGAGATGTGCGGCGACAGCGCCGGCGAGGCGATGAGCCGGCTGACCTGGCTGGAAAAGGCAACCGCGGTTTCACCCTGAAGATCGCCGGCCCCCGCGCCGCAGCGGCTTTACAAGCCAGATGCCCTGTGTGAGGATACCGCCATGGACATTCGTAACGTTCTCACCACGCTTCATCATCACGGCCGCAATCCCTTGCGCCGTGGTTCGTTACGTCCATAGCTGGGAATCCGGGAAAGCACTGCTGCTCCCGCCCAAGCACAACGACCAAGGCGCCTGAGGCGCCTTTTTCTTTTTTCATCGCCGGGCCGCCCCAAGATGAAAACGCCCCCTTGGGGGGCAGCGAGCCCGCGCAGCGGGCGCAGCGTGGGGGCATCTTTTCATCGCCGGGCCGCCCCAAGATGAAAACGCCCCACTTTTCATTTCTGCTTCAAGGAAAATCGACATGACCATGATCCGAGGAACCCGATTCGTCGTAGGCAAGGAAGCCGCGCAGGTACGCGCGCTTGAAAACCGATTCCGGAGCTATCTTCATTGATGCCGGAGCCGAGGAGGCCATCGTGCCTGCCCTGTGGTCGCAGGACACGTTCGTTCAAAAGACCGGAGGCAGCGAAATCATCGGCCAGATGTGGGCCTTCTCGGACAAGAAGGGACGCCCGTGCTGCCTGATTCCGGAAGCGACGGCGCTCTTCCAGGAACGATGCAAAGACCTGCTGGGCCGCCGGCAGGAGCGGCTGCTGTTCTACGTCGCGCGATGCTATCGGTATGAGCGGCCGCAAGCCGGCCGCTATCGCGAGTTTTCACAGCTGGGGTTCGAATACCTGGGCCCGAATCCGCGATCGGCCGCCGAACGCAGTCAGGAAATCGCCGTGGGCTTTCTCGATTCGCTGGGGCTTCGATATGAGCTCGATGACGCGGCCAAACGAGGCCTTAGCTACTATCTGGGCGGCCAGGGATTCGAAATCCGCTGCGCCGAACTCGGCGCCCAGCAACAGGTCTTGGGAGGCGGCGCGTATCGCGAAGGCGCGGGATTCGCGATAGGCGCGGAGCGGCTTCTGTTGGCCATGGAGGCGCAGGCGCTCATCGGGCGCGCCTAGGCCCCCGCCTGCCCCCGCTCCCGCAGCACCTGCGCATACAGGTCTTCATAGCGGGAGGCCACCGCCTCCCAGCTTTGCTCGCGCGCGATCGCCAGGCCGCGTTCGGCCAGCGCCGCGCGCAGGTCGGGTTCGGAGCCCAGCCGCTCCAGCGCCTGGGCCAGTTGCGCGCCGTTGCGCGGATCCTGCAGGATCAGCGCGTCCTTGCCCGCCGACAGGTATTGCGCGAAGCCGCAATAGGCGGGCGAACTGACCACCACCGGCAGGCCGTGCGACATGGCTTCCAGCGGCGCCATGCCGTAACTGTCGTTGAGCGTGGGATGCGCATAGATGTCGGCCGCGCTGAAGTAGCGGGCGACGTCGGGGGTGGGATCGATCAGGGTGACGCGGCTGGCGATGGCGCCCGCGGCCCGCACGCGTTCGCGGGTCGGCTCGTCCGCGCCCACGACCAGCAGGCGGTATTGCGGCGGCAGCTGGCCCAGCGCGTCCAGCAGGGCCGGCAAACCCTTGCGCAGCGGATTGCGGGCGACCAGCAGGCAGCCGATGGTTTCGGCGTCCCAGCCCAGGCGGGCGCGGGTTTCCTCGCGCCCTTCCCGCTGGGCGGCCGTGGGCAGCTTGACCCCTGGCGCGATGATGTCCACCGGCAATTGCGGACCGTAGCTGCGATGCAGCTGGTCCATGATGAGCCCCGACACGGCCACCACGCGCCGCGCCGGCACGGCGCGCACGCGCAACTTTTCCAGCAGCAGGTAGGTGGCCAGGCGCGGGCTGAGCCAGGCGGTCAGACGCTGCAACGGCTTGACGCGGGTCAGGCGGTTGTAGCGCACCGGGGTGACGTGCATGACCTGGATTTCGCCGGCCCAGCCGTTCATGTGCGAATGCACGATGTCGTACCGTCCACGGGTGAGGCGGTCGGCGCGCCAGGCGAAATACAACACCCGCATCCAGCTCGGCAGCCAGGCGGGAAAGCGCACGGGCAGGAAAGGAAACGGCAGGTCGCTGTCGAAGTCGCGCGCCACGACGGAGACGTCATGGCGCTGGCCGAGCACGCGCATCAGCTCCACGCCGTAGGCTTCCGCGCCTCCGAAGCGATTGCCGAAGCGGTCGACCAGCAGCGCGATGCGCAGCCGCCGCTCAACGGCGCCGGCGGGAGTCTTCATACCGGGTCAGGCATTTCTGCAGGAAGCGGATGATGTTGGTGGACCGGGCCACCGTCACCCGGGGCAGTCCGTAGGGATCGTCGGAAACCGCCGCCAGGCCGCGCTGCGTCAGCGTGGCGTTGTCGTATCCGGCTTCGCGCACCATGACTCGGTGTTCCGGGCCGTGGTCGCCATAGGGATAGCAGAAGGCGGTCACGGGCCCGCCCAGCGCCTGCTCCAGCTCGTCCTTGGATTCGACGATCTGGCGCCGCGCCTCCTCGGGCGCGATCTTGGGCAGGTGGACGTGGTCCAGGGTATGCGAGCCGACCTCGTTGCCGGCCTGCGCCCATTCCCGCATCTCGTTGACGGTCATCAGCGCCGAAAACGGGATGCCTTTTTGCAGGTCCCACACATTGCCGCCATCGAACTGGTGCGCCACGAAATAGTTGGTGGCGGTGAAGCCCAGCTCGCTCAGCACCGGCATCGCATTGTGATGCACGTTGCGGTAGCCGTCATCGAAGGTGATGCCGAATACCTTGCCCTGCCGCTCGCCGCGCACATAGGGCATGATGTCCCGCATGGACAGGCCGCGATAGCCCAGGCGGCGCATCCAGCGCATCTGCCGGGCGAAGCTGGCGGGGTGTACCGTCAGTCCGCGATACGGCGTGCCCTTGGGGTTGGGCTCACCGATCTGGTGGTACATGAGAATGGGGATAGACATAGGGACGGATTATAAGGGCCCCCACGCTGCGCACGCTATGCGTGCTTGCTGCCCCCCGAGGGGGCTGGCCCGCCTTGGGGCGGCCCGGCGGCGGGCCGGCTATTCTTGCGGAGGCTGTGGATGTCAGGGTCCGCGCTGCGCACGCTATGCGTGCTTGCTGCCCCCGAGGGGGCTGGCCCGCCTTGGGGCGGCCCGGCGGCGGGCCGGCTATTCTTGCGGAGGCTGTGGATGTCAGGGTCCGCGCTGCGCACGCTATGCGTGCTTGCTGCCCCCCGGAGGGGGCTGGCCCGCCTGGGGCGGCCCGACGGCGGGGCGGGGCCCCCATGCTGACGGGCTGCTCAGGCCAGGGTGCGCCGGTAGACGTCCAGCGTGGCGGCGGCGAAGCGTTGGAGGTTGAAGTCGCGCACGGCGGTTTCGCGGGCCTGGGCGCCCATGGTTCGCACGGCGTCGGGGTGGTCGAGCATGAAGCGCAGCTTGGCGGTGATGGCGGGCACGTCGCGCACGGGGACGATCCAGCCGTCCACGCCGTCGGTGACGTTCTCGGGCAGGCCGCCCGCGTCGCTCACCAAGGCCGGCAGGCCCAGGCCCATGATCTCGCGGCAGGCAAACGACAGGGCCTCGCGATAGGACAGCACGAAGCCGGCATGGCAGGCCGCCAGGGAGGCCCGCACGTCGTCGAGCAGGCCGGGGAAGCGGACCTGGTCGATCATGCCCAGTTCCCGCACCCGCGCGAGCTTGGCCTCGGAGGGCGCGTCACCCGCCACCATCAGCAGCACGCGCGCCTTGTCGGCGGGCGGCAGGGCGGCTGCCGCGGCCACCAGGTCCAGCCAGCCCTTGTCGTAGTCGGTGCCGCCCGCGCTGCCCAGCAGCAGCTTGCCCTGCCAGTCCGGGCCGAAGATCAGGGCCCGCAGCTTGTCCAGGCTCTCCGGCGGCGGCGGCGCGAAGAAATCGGTATCGATGCCGTGGCGGATGGTGGTGATGGGACGCTTGCCGTAGGGCGAATTCGCCATCAGGCCGTGGATGTAGTCGCTGACCGCGATGCTGTGGTCGGTGGCCAGCGCGACCCGCAGCTTGTGTCCGAAGCTGGTCAGGGGATGGTCGTTGTGCTTGGTGAACACGATGCGGGGCCGCCGCGACATGCCCAGCGTGGCCAGCATGACCTGCTTGTGGTCGGCCGAGCCGTTGGCGTGGATGATGTCGTAGCGCCCGGCCTTGATCAGCCGGCGCAGCTGCGCCCGGTCCTTGAACCAGGAGGACGGCCGCGTGGTGTACTGCATGGGCTCCACCGTTACGCCGGGGATGGCCTGGGCGTAGCGGTACAGGCGGCTGGTGGACGGCGCCGCGACCGTGATCTGGTGCTCCCTGGCCAGCGCCTTGGCCAGGTTGATGATGTAGGTGACGTGCCCCCCGCCGTTGCCGGCGTGGAAGTTGGTGTAGAGGATCTTCACTTTTGCTTGTCGGCCAGGAACATCAGCTTCGAATAGCGGAAGAAACTGCCGGCCGCCGCGGTCACGGCCAGCACCAGGCCGTGCTTGCCGTCGAGGAAGCCGCGCCGGATCAGGTAGATCCGCACGAAGGTCCAGAAGCCGTGCCCCAGCGCGCCGAAGATCGACGTGCGCTTGCCCTTGGCGTACATCATGGCGGCGGCGTCGGACGAATAGCGGTTGACCTTGGTGATCAGGGCGTCCAAGTTGTCGTACGGATAATGATGGAAATAGCCGCGCATTTTCAGCGGCTGGCCGTTGGCCGGCACCACGCGCTCATGCACCGCCGCGTCCGTGAATCGCGCCGTGCCCCGCTTGAACAGGCGCAGCACGTAGTCGGGCCACCAGCCGCTGTGGCGGATGTCGCGGCCGCAGAAATTCGACAGGCGGGCGATCTCGTAGGCATCGGCCCGCGGGGCGCTCAGCGCCTCCTGGATTTCCTGGGCCAGTTCCGGCGTGACACGCTCGTCGGCGTCGATGGAGAGCACCCAGTCGCCGGTCGCCAGGTCCAGCGCGCGGTTCTTCTGGGGGCCGAAGCCGGGCCAGTCCGAAGTGACCTCGACCCGCGCGCCCAGCGCTTGCGCCAGTTCCACGGTGCCGTCGGTGCTGCCCGAATCGACCACGATGAACTCGTCGGCGAACGCCACGGACTTGAGGCAGGCCGCGATGTTGGCCGCCTCGTTCTTGGTGATGATGATGACTGATAACTTCATCCGCGATTCCTAAGACGCTTTTTCCAGGCCTTCCAGGCATGGAAGCGCGGGCCCCAGAAGGGGTCGCGCGACAGCCAGATGCGCCGGTTCAACCAGGAGCCTGCCTGGTTGCGCACCGCGAAACGGTAGATGTGCTCGGGATCCGCGCCGGGCGAGTTCTGGCCGAAAGGGTCGGTAGTGTACAGGTGGCGGAATCCCGCCTCGCGAGCCGCGGCCACGTAGTCCGCGTCGAAATAGCCCTGGGGCCAGCAGAGATGGTCGCTGGCCTGGCCCAGCCGGCGTACCAGCGTCTCGCGCGAGTCCCGCAGTTCCTGCGCGATGCGCGCGCGCTTGGCGTCGGTGTCGGCGCCGCAGACCTTGTCCCAGCGGGTGTGGGTATGCGTGTGGGAATGGAACTCGAACGTGCCCGCGGCCTGCATGGCCTCGATTTCGCTCCAGCGCAGCATGGCGTCGTCCGCCCTGCCCGAGGCCACCAGCTGCTTGCAGGCGTCGTGGTCCGGCGTGGCCGGCAGGGAGCCCCCCTGCCCCGCGTGCGGCCGCAAGGGCCCGTCGCCGATCCAGCCCGTGATGGTGAACAGCACGGCGCGCATGCCGTGGCGCGCCAGCACCGGGTGCGCGTGCACCCAGTTGTTCAGGTAGCCGTCGTCGAAGGTGATCAGCACCGACCGCTCGGGCGCCTCGCCCCCCGCCAGGTAGGCGGCGAACTGCGCGGCCGACAGCGAGTGGTAGCCGGCGCGCGCCAGGCGCGAAATCTGGGCCTCGAAAACATCGGGCGTCGCCGCGATCATGCCGCCCGCCGGCGTGACGTGGTGGTACATCAGCACCGGGACGTTGGGCGCGTTCATTTCGCGCGCTCCCCCAGCCACCTGGCATAGACGGCCTCGGTGGTTTCCGCCAGCCGGGCCGGCGAGAACACGCCCTCGTCCCAGACCATCTTGCGGCCCGCCTCGCCCATGCGGCGGCGCAGGTCGGCGTCGTCGATCAGGCGCTGCAGCGCCTCGGTGAGGGCGCGGGCGTCCTTGGGAGGCACCAGGATGCCGGTTTCGCCGTCGCGGAACATCTCGGACACGCCGCCGACGTCCGTGCCGATGACGGGCAGGCCGCTGGCCTGCGCCTCGACGTAGACGGTGCCGGACGCTTCCTGCTGGGTCGCCAGCGCAAAGAGATCGAAGCCCGCCAGCAGATTGGGCACGTCGCGCCGCATGCCCATCAGGTGGATGCGGTCTTGCAGCCCGAGCTCGACCACATAGGCCTGGGTCTGCTCGAATACCGGCGAACCACCGCCGACGAACACCAGGTGCAGCTTGGGCCGGCTGGCCATCAAGGGCGCGATCGCGTCGATCAGGTCTTTGTGGCCTTTGGTCGCGCGCATGACGGCCACGCAGCCGACGACGATGTCGTCATCGGCCAGGCCGAGTTCCTCGCGCAGCGTGGAGCGTTCGACCGGCGGCGGCAGCACGATGGGCGAATAGACCGTCGCCACCCTGTCGGCGGGCACGCCCCGGTCGATGAGGTGCTGCCGCACGTGATCGCTGACCGTGGTGACGCGATGCGGCAGCCGGGTATAGGACCACAGCGAGCCCACCTTGTTGGACAGGTGGCGAGTTCGGACGATGAGCGGCGTGCCCGCCAGCCGGCCGGCGGCGGCCGCGATGACCGTATCGCGCCGGCTGTGCGTGTTGAGCACGTCGAAGCGCCCTTCGCGCAGGATGCCGCGGATGGTGGCGACGCCCTTCAGGTAGTTCGCCACGCCGTCCATTTCCAGGGTGTGCACGGTGAAGCCGGCGTCCGACAGGCGTTCGGCCAGCAGCGCCTGGGGCTGGCAGATGGCTTCCATGTGATGGCCGCGCGCGCGCATGGCGGTCATTTCCTTGAAGATCCGCCCTTCCTGGCCGCCGAAGCTGGTGGCGGCTTCCGAGTGGACGATACGCAGGCTACGCATCAATAGGTCACCTCCACGCCATCCGGCTTGGTCCATTCGTTCAGGTTCGCCAGCAGCGTATCGGCCATGCGGACGCGCCACTCCTCGCCCAACCGGACCGTGCACAGGAAATTGTTCTTGGAATAGACGATGTCGACCGGCACCCCGGGAATGCCGTTCTCGGGTTCGGCGCGGAACGGATTCAGCATCTGCCGCAGGCGGGCCGCGTCGGCGCTGCCGTTGAGTTTGACCCGCAGCGACTTGGCGCGCGCTTCGCGGGCCAGCTGCAGGTCGTAGAGCTGCTCGGCCACGATGCGCATGCCGCCGGAATAATCGTCGTTGCTGACCTTGCCCTGCACGATGACCAGCTGGTCTTCGCGCAGGCGGTTGCGGTGCTTTTCGTAGAGCTCGTTGAAGACCGAGATTTCGACCTGCGCGGTGCCGTCGTCCAGCACGGCGAACACCATCTTGCCGCGGCGGGTCATCATGACGCGCACGCTGGCCAGCACGCCGCACATCCATTGCAGGTCGCGCTGCGGCTCCACCCGGGCCAGCTGCATCGGCACGATGCGGCGCACTTCGTCGCGCCAGGCATCGAACAGGTGGCCGCTGTAGTAGTAGCCCAGCGCGGTTTTTTCTTCCGTCAGCTTCTTGTGCAGGTCCCAGGGCGCGACCTTGGCCAGTTCGCCGGCCACCACGTCGCTGCTGTCGTCGCCGAAGAGCGACGCCTGGTTGGCGCTGCGGGCCGCCTGCTCGGCGGCTTCCATGGCGGTGGGCACCGAGGCCAGCATCGCCGCGCGGTTGGGTTCGATGGTGTCAAACGCGCCGGCCTTGATCAGGGCTTCGATGGTGCGCCGGTTGACCGCGTGCTTGCTGACGCGGCGGCAGAAGTCGAACAGGTTGAGGAAGGGGCCGCCTTCCTTGCGCGCGCGCAGGATGTCTTCGACGGCGCCCTGCCCCGTGCCCTTGACCGCGCCCAGGCCGTAGCGCATGGTGCGCGGCGGCTTGCCGTTCTTCGTGTGTTTATCGGCGACCGGCTCGAAGCGGTAGCCGGAGAAATTGACGTCGGGCGGCAGCACCTCGACGCCGTTGTCCTGGGCGTCCCGGCAGAAGATCTGGACCTTGTCCGTGTCGTCCATATCGGACGACATGGTGGCGGCGAGGAACTCCGTCGGATGGTAGGCCTTGAGCCAGGCCGTCTGGTACGAGATCAGCGCGTACGCGGCCGAGTGCGACTTGTTGAAGCCGTAGCCCGCGAACTTCTCCATCAGGTCGAACAGCTTGACCGCTAGGTCGGGATCGTGGCCCTTTTCCTTGGCTCCCTGCTCGAACAGCTCCCGGTGCTTGGCCATTTCCTCGGGCTTTTTCTTGCCCATGGCACGCCGCAGCAGGTCGGCGCCGCCCAGCGAGTAGCCCCCGATGATCTGGGAGATCAGCATCACCTGTTCCTGGTAGACGATGACCCCGTAGGTGCTCTTCAGCGTGCTTTCCAGGTCGGAGTGGAAGTAGTCCACCGCCGCGCGGCCGTGCTTGCGGTTGACGAAGTCGTCCACCATGCCCGATTCCAGCGGCCCCGGACGGTACAGGGCCAGCATGGCGATGATGTCTTCGAAGGTGTTGGGCCGGAGCTTCTTCAGCAGCTCTTTCATGCCGCGCGATTCCAGCTGGAACACCGCGGTCGTGTTGGCGTCGCACAGGATCTTGTAGGCGGCCGGATCGTCCAGCGCCAGGGCCATGACGTCGAAGTCGCGCTTATCCTCGTTGAACTGGCGCACGTAGCGCACCGCCCAATCCAGGATGGTCAGGTTGCGCAAGCCCAGGAAGTCGAACTTCACCAGGCCGGCGGCTTCGACGTCGTCCTTGTCGAACTGCGAGACGGCGCTGTTCTCCTGCCCCGGCTGACAATACAGCGGGCAGAAGTCGGTGAGCTTGCCGGGCGCGATGAGCACGCCGCCGGCGTGCATGCCGATGTTGCGGGTGAGGCCTTCGAGCGGCTTGGCCAGGTCCACCAGCGCGCGCACCTCCTCTTCCTGCTCGTAGCGGTCCTTGAAGGCGGGCTCGTCCTTGAGCGTGCGCTCCAGCGTCCACGGATCCATCGGGTTGAACGGGATCAGCTTGGACAGGCCGTCGCAGAACATATAGGGCATGTCCAGCACCCGGCCGGCGTCGCGCACCACGGCCTTGGCGCCCAGCGTGCCGAAGGTGGCGATCTGGCTCACGGCGGCGCGGCCGTATTTTTCCTTGACGTAGTCGATGACCCGTTCGCGGTTGTCCTGGCAGAAATCGATATCGAAGTCGGGCATGGAGACCCGCTCGGGATTCAGGAAGCGCTCGAACAGCAAGTCATAGCGGATCGGATCCAGGTCGGTAATGCCCAGCGCGTAGGCCACGAGCGACCCCGCGCCCGACCCCCGCCCCGGCCCCACCGGCACGCCGTTGTTCTTGCCCCAGTTGATGAAGTCCTGCACGATCAGGAAGTAGCCCGGGAAGCCCATCTGGATGATGGTCTTGCACTCCCAGCGCAGGCGTTCGTAGTACTGCTCGCGCTTGGATTCGCGCTCGGCGTCGTCGGGGAACAGGAAGCGCATGCGCTTTTCCAGCCCTTCCTCCGACAGCTGGACGAGATAGTCGTCGAGCGTCACGCCTTCGGGCGTGGGGAAGTTGGGCAGGCGCGGCTTGCCCAGCACCAGGCTCAGGTTGCAGCGCTTGGCGATTTCCACCGTGTTGGCCAGCGCCGAGGGCACGTCGGCGAAACGGCGCGCCATTTCCTCGGAACTGAGCAGATACTGTTCCTTGCTGAACCGCCGCACGCGGCGGGGGTTGGCCAGGATTTCGCCTTCGGCGATGCAGACCCGGGCCTCATGCGCCTGGAATTCGAACTCGTCGAGGAACTGCACCGGGTGCGTGGCCACCACCGGCAGGCCGGCCTCGGCCGCCAGGCGCATCGCGGCCTGGGTGTAGGCTTCGTCCCCATCCATGCCGGCGCGCTGCAATTCGATGTAAAAGCTGCCCGGGAACAGGTGCGCCCACTGGCGCGCCAGCGCCAGCGCCGACACGGCGTTGCCGGCGTCCAGCGCCTGGCCCACGTCGCCGCCGCGGCCCCCCGACAGCACGATCAGGCCGTCCTGCCCCTGCAGCCATTCGCGCCGGATTTCCGCGCGGCCCTTGCCCTGGTTCGTCAGGAAGGCCTTGGTGAGCAGTTCGCAGAGGTTGAGGTAGCCCTGGTGATTGCGCACCAGCAGCAACAGGCGGAAGGGTTTGGCCGGATCGTCATCGTTGGACAGCCAGACGTCGCAGCCCGCGATGGGCTTCACGCCCGCGCCGCGCGCGCCCTTGTAGAACTTGATCAGGCCGAACAGGTTCGACAGATCGGTCAGCGCGACGGCGGGCTGGCCCAGCTTGGCCACGCGCTTGATGAGATCGGGGATGCGCACGATGCCGTCCACGACCGAGAACTCGGAGTGAACGCGCAGATGAACAAAGGGGGACGGGTTTGTTACGGCTTCGGACATAGGCAGAATTGTACCGGTCAAAGCCGGGGTGCCGGGCGATTCGAAGCGGCCCGTCAGGTGGCCTGTGTAACAATAGGCCTTGCATGACCCACCCATTGCCGCACGAGATTTACGTATGAAATGGCTAATCCCCGGAATCTGGCTGGCCGCCATCCTGTTTGCGCACTTCCGTGGCCGCGTCAAGCTGCCGCTGGGCCGGCAAATGCTGGACCACTCCGTGCTGCTCGCCCCCATCAACGCCTTCATGGTGCTGGCCTCGCGCGTGCCGCCCACGCCCTACCTGACCACGAGCGAGATCGCCGAGCTCAAGGTGCTGGACGACAACTGGGAGACGATCCGCGAGGAAGCCGTGCAAATGGCCGAGCTGCGCCGCATCAAGGCCGCCGATACCCATAACGACATCGGCTTCAACTCCTTCTTCAAATACGGCTGGAAACGTTTCTACCTGAAGTGGTACGACGCGCGCCACCCGTCGGCCGAGGAACTCTGCCCCAAGACCGTCGCCATCCTCAAGACCCTGCCCAAGGTCAAGGCCGCGATGTTCGCCGAACTGCCGCCCGGCGGCCAGCTCAACCGGCACCGCGATCCGTTCGCCGGGTCCCTGCGCTACCACCTGGGCCTCGTCACCCCCAACGACGACCGCTGCCACATCATCGTGGACGGCGAGCCCTACAGCTGGCGCGACGGCGAAAGCGTGGTGTTCGACGAAACCTACGTGCACGAAGCCTACAACCGCAGCGAGCAGAACCGCATCATCCTGTTCTGCGACGTGGAGCGCCCGCTGAAATGGCGCTGGGCCGAGGCCTTCAACCGCTGGTTCGGCCGGGTCGTGATGTCGGCGGCCAGCTCGCCCAACGACGGCGGCGACCAGACTGGTGCCATCAACAAGCTCACCCACGCGCACTGGGTCATCGACCAGAAGCGCAAGGCCTTCAAGGCCTGGAACCGCAAGGTCTACAAGGCCACCAAGTTCGGCCTGATCGCCCTGGTCATCGTGGGTTTCCTGGCGCTGTAAGGCCCGCGGCGGCCCCGCCCCGGGGCCGCGCCTGGCCGGCCCGCCCTACGCCGGGTCCGGCACCGGCAGCGTCAACAGGCCGGTGTGATAGTCGTAGCCATAGATTTCGCCGTAGCGCCCCCACTCCACCGCGATCTTCAATACCCTTTCGGCCTCGTCGGGTTTCAGGAATTCCTCCAGCGAACCCAGGAAGACCTTGTCGGGCAAGGCGCCGGCGGGCTCCTGTTCCAGGCTGTGGCGGATATGCGCCGCCAAGGGCACGTGCGCCAGCAACTGGCGCCCGAAGATCACTTGCTTCTGCGCCTGCTCAGCCAGTACGTAGCGTTGCCCCAGCGGCGTCAGGAAGATGTCGCCGCGGTCGATCCGCGCCAGCCCGAACAGGCCCAGCGCCTCGCAGGCCGGCAGCAGGTCGTCGTCCGAGATTTCCGCCTCTTCCGCCAGCTTGGGCAGGTCGGCGCGGCCGTTGAACGGCGCTTCGGCCAGCACGTCCAGCACCCCTTCCATGCGCTCCACCTCGGTCTGCGGAAAGCGGTAGCCCAGGCCCTGCTGCAAGGGCGTGGGCACGTCGTGCGCCGGCCGCATGGTCATCAGCGCGTAGACCTCGTCGATCAGCGCGCGCACCTGCGCCGAATCCACGTCGCGCGGACGCGGCAGGCCGACCAGGATCTGGCTGCGCACGCGCCCCGGGTCGCTGGAGAACACGATGATGCGATCGGCCATCATGACCGCTTCCTCGATGTTGTGCGACACGATCAGGATGCCCTTGGTGGAGATGCGGCTTTCGTCCCACAGCTCCAGCATGTCGTCGCGCAGCGTCTCGCCGGTCAGCACGTCCAGGGCCGAGAACGCCTCGTCCATCAGCAACACGTCCGGGTTCATGACCAGCGCGCGGGCGATGCCCACCCGCTGCCGCATGCCGCCCGACAGCTCGCGCGGCAAGGCGCCGCCGAAACCGCCCAGGCCCATCAGGTCCAGCACCGCGTCCGCGCGCCGGGCGCGCTCGGCCGGCGCCACGCCCTGGGCTTCCAGCCCCAGTTCGACGTTCTGCTGGGCCGTCAGCCAGGGAAACAGGGCGAACGACTGGAACACCATGGCAATGCCCGACGCCGGCCCGTATACCGGCTGGCCGCGATACGTGACAGTGCCGTGGTCGGCATTGACCAGCCCCGCCATGATGCGAAGCAGCGTGGACTTGCCGGAGCCGGACTTGCCGAGCAGCGCGACGATCTCGCCCTCCTTCAGCGTGAAGTCCACGTGTTCCAGCACATGCCGGGCCGTGCCGTCGGCGGCGCGGAAGGATTTGCCGACGTCGTGCAGTTCGATCAGGGAATTGGGATTCACGGCTTGGCGGCTCCTAACGATTCTCGGCCAGCAAGTACAGTTTGCGCCAGAAAAAGCGGTTCAACAGCATGACGAAAATACACATCACGCCGATGCCCAGCGCGATGCGATGGAAGTCCCCCAGCCCGGTCATCTGCTTGATGTAGCTGCCCAACCCGTCCGCGACCAGCGAGGTGTTGCCCCAGGTCACGTACTCGGCCACGATGCTCGCGTTCCAGGAACCGCCGCTGGCGGTGATGGCGCCCGTGACGAAGCTGGGAAACACGGCGGGCAGGTAGACCCGGCGCCACAGCAGCCATCCTTCGAGCCCCAGGTTGCCCGCCGCCAGGCGCAGCTCGTTGGGGATGGTGGACGCGCCGGCGACCACGTTGAACAGGATGTACCACTGGGTGCCGAAGATGATCAGCGGGCTCAGCCAGATGTTGGGGTTGAGCTTGAAGGCGACCATGACGAACACCACGGCCGGAAACAGCAGGTTCACGGGAAAGGCCGCCAGGAACTGCGCCACCGCCTGGACCCGCTGGGAATACTTGGGCCGCAGGCCGATCCATACCGCGATCGGTACCCAGACGGCCGAGGCCAGCGCGATCAGCAGCATCACGCGCACCAGGGTGATGCCGCCCAGCCCGATCACATGCAGCACTTCGCCCCAGCCCACGTCTTCATGGACGAAGCGCACCAGCCTATAGGTGGCCAGCAGCGCGCCGGCCGCCAGCAGCGAATCCCAGATCCGGGTCCAACGCGGATCCGGCGCCTTGGGGCGGGCGCGGATCGAGGTGCCGTCGTAGGGCACGCGGAACCAGCCCAGCGCTCCCCGCATGCCCGACCAGAAGGCGCTGGACAGCGCCTTCATCCAGCGGCTGCGGCGGGTCCAGTCCAGCAGCCAGGATTGCTGGGCGGCGTCGCCCTGGGATTCCTCGAACCGGAACTTGTCGGCCCAGGCCAGCAAGGGCCGGAAGAACAGCTGGTCGTACAGCAGGATGCCGGCCATCATCGCGCCGATGGCCCAGGCGATGGCGCGGCCGTTCTCGGCCTCGATCGCCACGGCGATGTAGGAACCGATGCCGGGCAGCTTGATGTCCTGCCCCGCCACGGAAATCGCCTCGGCCGCCACCAGGAAGAACCAGCCTCCCGACATCGACATCATCATGTTCCACAGCAGGCCCGGCGTGGCGAACGGCAGCTCCAGGCGCCAGAACCGCTGCCAGCCCGACAGCCGGAAAATGCGCGCCGCCTCGTTCAATTCGGCCGGCACGGTGCGCATGGACTGATACAGGCTGAAGGCCATGTTCCAGGCCTGCGACGTGAAGATGGCGAAAATGGCCGCGCACTCCACCCCCAGCAGATTGCCCGGGAACAGGGCAATGAACGGCGCGATGGCTATCGCCTGGAAGCCGAGAATGGGGACGGATTGGAGGATGTCCAGCATGGGGATCATCGCCTTTTCGGCCGTCCGGAACTTGGCGGCGACGGCGGCGAAGACGAAGCTGAACAGCAGCGAAAAACCCAGCGCCGTGAACATCCTCAGGATGGTGCGCAGGAGGTAGTACGGGAGGTAGGTCGGATCGAGGGAGATGGGCAGCTCGTCGCCGAGGGCGAACGGCCGGCTCATCTGGGAGGCGCCGTAGGCCATCAGCGCCAGCACCGCCAGCACCAGCGGCAGCAAGGCCCAATCCCAGCGGTTCGGGGTCGACCGGGACGAGGCTCCGGGACGGGTGCGAGTGCTGAACAACTCGAACATGGCGGCGATGCTCCTGGGAGCGGCGAGGAAGGGCCCGCGCATTGGAGCATAACCAGATGACTTGTCTCTGAACACAAAGAGACACGAAATCCCACGGTAATGCGGGACGGCTCGCGCCGCCCCGTATCACTCAGCGCTGCAAGGACTCCCAGCTCTTCATCAGCCGCTTCACCGACACCGGCATCGGCGTGCGCAGCTCCTGCGCGAACAGCGCCACCCGCAACTCTTCCAGCAGCCACCGGAATTCGTCCAGGCGGGGATCGGGCGCCCCCTTCAGCGCCGACCGGGCGCGCTGGTACTGCGTCACGAGCGGCGCCATTTCGGCCACCAGCCTGGCATCGCGCGCCGGGTCGGCCCGCAGCTTGTCGATGCGCGCCTGCACCGCCTTCAGGTAGCGCGGGAAATGCGCCAGCTGCGCATAGGGCGTGTCGCGGATGAACCACTTGGGCATGAGCGCGCCCAGTTGCGCCTGCAGGTCGGCATAGGCGGTGGCATGCGGCTTGGCCTGGGGCAGCTTGCGCTGCACCGCCGCGTACTCCGTCAGCACCGCCCCCGCCAGCCGCGCCACTTCCTGGGCCAGCAGGCCGAGCCGGCCCTTGCCCTCGGCGCGCCGGGCTTCGAACTGCTGCTCGTTGACCGGCCAGGGCTCGGCCAGGCAGGCCTGCCCGAGGGCGCAGTCGACGATCTGGTCGCGCAGTTCTTCCTGCGTGCCCAGCGTCATGTAGAGCATGCTGATCCGGGTCAGGTCCGTCAGGTTCTTTTCCAGGAACTTCACCTGCTCGCGCAGCCCCAGGCGGAACAGCTTGAGCAGGCCGGCGCGGTGGTGCTTGCGGGCCTCGTCCGGGTCGTCGAACACGTCCAGGTCGCAATGCGCGCCGCGGTCGACCAGGGCCGGATAGCCGATGACCGACTGCCCGCGCCGCTTGATCTCCATGATCTCCGGCAGCGGGCCGAAGGACCAGGAGGTCAGGTTCTCGTGCGCCAGCGCCTGGGCCACCTGGGTATCGCTGGCCGCGAGCTGCTGGAAGGTGGCCTGGGCCTGTTTGCCGAATTCGGCGCGCAGTTGCGCCAGGTTGCGGCCGGCGGCCAGCATGCGACCGTGCTCGTCGACCACCCGGAAATTCATGAACAGGTGCGCCGGCAGGGTTTCCAGCTTGAAGTCCCCGACCGCCGGGCGCACCTGGACCTGGTCCCACATGTCCGCGATGATGGCGTCCACCAGGCCCTGCTGCGGATCGCCCAGGCGATCGAACCAGCGCTCGTAGAACCCGGCTGCGTAGTCCGGCAGCGGCACGCAATGGCGGCGCAGCTTCTGCGGCAGGGACTTCAGCAGCAGATGCACCTTTTCCTTGAGCATGCCGGGCACCAGCCATTCGCAGCGCGCCGGATCGATCTGGTTGAGGGCGAACAGGGGCACCGACAAGGTCACGCCGTCCCGCGCGGAACCGGGCTCGAAGTGGTAGTCCAGGGCCATGGACACGCCCTGCCACTCCACCTTCTTGGGGAACACGTCGGTGGTCACGCCGGCCGCTTCGTGCCGCATCAGCTCGTCGCGGGTCAGCATCAGCTGGGCCGCGGCGGCCTTGTCCAGGCCGGACACCCATTTTTCCAGCGTGGCCGTCTGCGAGATGCCTTCGGGCAACTGGCGGTCGTAGAAGGCATAGATCAGCTCGTCGTCGACCAGGATGTCCGGGCGGCGGGTCTGGTGCTCCAGCTTCTCGATGCCGGCGATCAGCTTGCGGTTGTGCGCCACGAAGGCCAGGCGCGTGTCGATCTCGCCCGGCACCAGGGCCTGGCGGATGAAGAGCTCGCGCGCGTGCGCCGGGTTGACGCGGCCGTAGTGGATGCGGCGCCCGGCATAGATGACCAGGCCGTACAGCGTGGCCCGCTCGTTGGCCACGACCTGCCCCGCCTTCTTTTCCCAGCGCGGATCGGACCAGTTCCTGCGGATCAGGTGCGCGCCCACTTTCTCCAGCCACGGCGGCTCGATCCGCGCCACGCAGCGCGCGTAGAGCCGCGTGGTCTCGACCAGTTCGGCGGCGACGATCCAGCGCCCCGCCTTCTTCACCAGCCGCGAACCCGGATGGATGTGGAAGCGGATTTCGCGCGCGCCCTGGTAGTGGCCGCCCTCGTCGCTCTTGAAGCCGATGTTGCCCAGCAACCCCGACAGCAACGCCAGGTGCAGCTGTTCGTAGGTGGCTTCCGTCTGGTTCACCCGCCAGCCCTGCTCGCCCACCAGGGCGGCAAGCTGGGTGTGCACGTCATGCCATTCCCGCAGCCGGATGGGCGACAGGAAATTCTGGCGCAGCAAGGCCACCAGCTTGCGCTGCGAGGCCTTGTGCTGCACCTGTTCGCCGTACCAGCGCCAGAGCTTCAGGAAGGAGATGAATTCGGACTTGTCGTCGCCGAACTTGGCGTGGGCGGCCTCGGCCGCCTCGCGCTCCTGCATGGGGCGGTCGCGCGGGTCCTGCACCGACAGGGCCGAGGCGATGATCAGCATTTCCGCCAGGCACTGCTGTTCCCGCGCGGCCAGGATCATCCGGCCGATGCGCGGGTCCACGGGCAGCTTGGCCAGTTCCTGCCCGCTGCGCGTCAGCGCGAACGACGCGCCGGTGCGGGCGCCGTCGGCCTCCTCGCCGGAGGCGGACGCCATTTCGATCGCGCCGAGCTCCTGCAGCAGGTGGTAGCCGTCGGCCACGGCGCGTCCGGGAGGCGCCTCGACGAAGGGGAACTGTTCGATGTCGTCCAGCTTCAGCGACTTCATTCGCAGGATGACGGACGCCAGCGACGAGCGCAGCACTTCCGGATCGGTGAACGGGGCCCGGTTGTTGAAGTCCAGCTCGTCGTAGAGCCGGATGCAGACGCCCGGCCCCACCCGGCCGCAACGGCCGGCGCGCTGGTTGGCCGAGGCGCGGCTGATCGGCTCGATGCGCAGCTGCTCGACCTTGTTGCGCCAGGAATAGCGCTTGATCCGCGCCAGCCCGCTATCGACCACGAAGCGGATGCCGGGCACGGTCAGCGAGGTTTCCGCCACGTTGGTGGCCAGCACGATGCGCCGCGCGTTGGTGCGCGGATGGAAAATCTGCTCCTGCTCGGCCTGCGACAGCCGCGCATACAGCGGCAGCACCTCGGTCCCCGCCGGATGCCGCTTGCGCAGCGCCTCGGCGGATTCGCGGATCTCGCGCTCGCCGGGCAGGAACACCAGCACGTCGCCAGGGCCATGCCGCGCGCATTCGTCCACGGCGTCCACGATGGCGTCGATCAGGTCGCGCTCCTCGTCGCCCGACATGCGTTCGCGGCCGGGCTTGCCCGCCGCCGGCGCCTCGTCCGGCCCGGCCTCTTCGCGCACGGGCCGATAGCGGATATCCACGGGATACAGGCGGCCCGACACCTCGATGACGGGCGCCGGCTTGTCCTCGGAGGCCGCGAAGTGGCGGGCGAAGCGCTCGGCGTCGATGGTGGCCGAGGTGATGATGACCTTCAGGTCCGGGCGGCGCGGCAGCAGTTGCTTCAGGTAGCCCAGCAGGAAATCGATGTTGAGGCTGCGTTCGTGCGCCTCGTCGATGATGATGGTGTCGTAGCGGCGCAGGAGCGGGTCGCGCTGCGACTCGGCCAGCAGGATGCCGTCCGTCATCAGCTTGATGGACGCGTTCGGGCCGGTGCGATCGTTGAAGCGCACCTGGTAGCCCACCACCTCGCCCATGGGCGTGTTCAGCTCTTCGGCGATGCGCTTGGCCACGGAGGTGGCGGCCAGGCGGCGCGGCTGGGTATGGCCGATCATCTTCTGGCGGCCGCGGCCCAGTTCCAGGCAGATCTTGGGAAGCTGCGTGGTCTTGCCCGAGCCGGTCTCGCCGCTGACGATCACCACCTGGTGATTGGCGATGGCGCGCGCGATCTCCTGGCGCCGCGCGCTGACGGGCAGGTCTTCGGGGTAGGTCACCGCGGGAATGGGCCGCTCGGGGCGCGGCGCTCGGCGCGCATTCTGCGCGGCGGCGGCTTCCGGGGCCGCCGCGTCCGCGGCCTTGGGCGCCCGCGGGCTGGAGGATTCAGGCATGTACGATAGTCCGGTTAGGCCGACATTATAAATTTCCGCGCGCCCTGCCCGGGGAATCGGCCCAAAACCGGAAAATCGGGCACGGAATCCGCGCTGAATTCCGCCTGCGCCCCGGCCCCGGCGGTCATATAATTTCGCCACGCCGTCCGCGCGACGGCGCTATGACGCGGCGCGTCGCCGCGTTTTTACCGACTCTCAGGAATCCCTCCACCCATCATGCCCGACCTGGAACCAGACACCGTCTCCGCCCTCGAAGCCCCTGAATTCGCACCCGCCCAGTTCGTCCGATGGTTTCGAGACGTGGCGCCCCATGTGCATGCGTTCCGAGGCAAGACGTTCGTGGTGGCGTTCGGCGGCGAACTGGTCCAGGCCGGCGCGCTGAACGCGCTGGTGCAGGATCTCTCGCTGCTGTCCTCGCTGGGCATCCGCCTGGTGCTGGTGCACGGCTCGCGCCCGCAGGTCAATGAACAACTGCGCCTGAAGGGCTTTACCCAGCAATTCGACCGCGGCATGTCCCCCACCGACGCCGCCGCCCTGGAATGCGCCAAGGAAGCCGCCGGCGAGATCCGCCTGGATATCGAGGCAGCCTTCAGCCAGGGCCTGCCGAACACGCCCATGTCGCATTCGCACATCCGCGTGATTTCCGGCAATTTCGTCACGGCCCGCCCCGCCGGCGTGATCGACGGGGTGGACTACAAGCACACCGGCCAGGTCCGCAAGATCGACATCGACGCGCTGAAGTTCGCCATCGAGAAGGGCTCGTCGGTCGTGCTGCTGTCGCCGCTGGGCTTCTCCCCCACGGGCGACGCCTTCAACCTGGCCATGGAAGACCTGGCCACCAGCGTGGCCGTGGGCCTGCGCGCCGAAAAGCTGATCTTCCTGTCCGGCTCGCCCGGCGTGATGAACGACGACGGCACGCTGGACACCGAGCTGGCCCGCGTGGATGCCGACGCGCTGCTGGCCGCCGGCACGCTGGACGAAGACACCCACGCCTTCCTGCATTGCGCGTCCCTGGCCGTCAAGCGCGGCGTGGCCCGCGCGCACCTGCTGCCCTTCACGCTGGACGGCAGCGTGCTGCTGGAGATCTTCACCCACGACGGCGTGGGCACCATGGTGGTCGAGGACACGCTGGACGATCTGCGCCCGGCCACCATCGACGACGTGGGCGCCATCCTCAGCCTGATCGAACCGCTGGAGGCCGACGGCACCCTGGTGCCCCGCCCCCGCAGCGTGGTCGAGCGCGACGTCGAGAATTTCACGGTGCTGGAGCACGACGCCGTGATCTACGGCTGCGCCACCCTGCACATGTTCCCCGAAGAACAGATGGCCGAAATGGCCTGCCTGATCGTGCATCCGGAATGGCAGGGCTCGGGCGAAGGCGAAATCCTGCTGCGCCACATGGAATCGCGCGCCCGTTCCGCGGGCGCCAAGCGGCTGTTCGTGCTGACCACCCGGACCTCGCACTGGTTCATGAAACGCGGCTTCGTGCAGGGCGGCATCGCCGACCTGCCCCGCGAAAAGCAGAACAACTACAACCGTTCGCGCAACAGCCTGGTCTTCATCAAGAAGCTGTAACCGCCCCACGCGCGGGGGCGTTACCGCAGGACCCGAAGGGGCTTGGCGTCCCCAGGACGCCAAGCCCGCTAAAATGTGGCCTTACTTAATTTTTCCGGCAGCGAATCATGGCTCGTATCGTCAACTGTGTGAAATTGAAGCGTGAAGCCGAAGGGCTGGATTTCCCTCCCTATCCCGGCGAGCTCGGCACCAAGATCTGGCAGAGTATCTCCAAGGAAGCCTGGGAAGAATGGAAGGGCATCCAGACTCGCCTGGTCAATGAAAACCGCCTGAACCTGGCCGACGCCCGGGCGCGCAAGTACCTGAAAGAACAGATGGAGCGCTTCCTGTTCGAAGACGGCAACGTCGAAGCCCAGGGCTACGTTCCGCCCTCGGCCTGATTGCCCCGCGCCCGTCCGCGGGCCCCGCTCCCGAAGCCCCTCGCCCGCGAGGGGCTTCGCGTTTCCGGCCCCGCCGCAGGGGCTTAAGATCCCCCTATCGATGGATCTCGCGCTGCCATGAAAACCGAACCGTCCCCCGTTGCCGCCTCTTTTCCCGCCATCGCCCGCGCGCTGGAAATCGCCCCCGACCGCCAGACCGGCACGCTTCGGGACGTGCGCCACGTGGTGATCCTGATGCAGGAGAACCGCTCCTTCGATCATTATTTCGGCACGCTGCCCGGCGTGCGCGGCTTCGCGGACCCGCTGCCCGCGCCCACCGCGGCGGGCGACGTGCTGACCCAGGCGGACGGCGCGGCCAGGGTCCGGCCCTATGCCCTGCGCGGCGACTACCCCAGCGGCACGCCGGTGGGCTATATCACGCCGCATACCTGGGACGATGCCCAGCGCGCCTGGAACGACGGCCGCATGGACCAGTGGCTGCCCGCCAAGAGCCGGCTCGGCATGGGCGCCTACGACGGCGCGGACCTGCCGTTCCAGACCGCGCTGGCCGATGCCTTCACGCTGTGCGACGCCTATCACTGCTCGATGCACGCGGGCACCAACCCGAACCGGCTGTTCCTGTGGACCGGCACCAACGATCCGGCGGGCCGGGCGGGCGGCCCGGCGCTGGTCAACACCCATGACCGCCTGGGCCCCATCGGCGAAGGCTACGGCTGGACCACCTATCCCGAACGCCTGCAGGAAGCGGGCGTGAATTGGCGCATCTACCAGGACATGGCCGACAACTACAACGACAACCCGCTGGCCGGCTTCCGGCAGTACCGCCGCCAGCACGCGGGCGGCGCCGCCGAGGCGCCCCTGCGCGATCGCGGCCTGACCACGCGCACGCTGGACGACCTGGCCCGCGACGTGGCCCGCGGCACCCTGCCGCAAGTGTCGTGGATCATCGCGCCCACCGCCGATTCCGAGCATCCCGAGGTGTCGTCGCCGCGCCGGGGCGGCGCCTATACCGAGCGCGTGCTGGACATCCTCACCCGCAATCCCGAGACCTGGAGCCGCTGCGTGTTCTTCGTCACCTACGACGAAAACGACTGCTTCTTCGACCACATGCCCCCGCCCGCGCCGCCCGCGCGCCGGGAGGACGGAACGTCGGGCGGGCTGTCCACCGTCGCGCTCGACGGCGAATACCACGACGCGCGCCACGGTCCCAGCGCCGCCACGCCGGATGATCCGTCCGGCCTGCACGGCCGCGGATTCGGGCTGGGGCCGCGCGTGCCGATGCTGGTGGTCTCGCCCTGGAGCCGCGGCGGCTGGGTCAACTCGCAGGTGTTCGACCACACCTCGGTAATCCGCTTCCTGGAAGCGCGCTTCGGCGTGGCCGAGCCCAATATCAGCGACTGGCGGCGCGCGGTGGCCGGGGACCTGACCTCGGCCTTCGACTTCGCCGGGGATCGCGACCCGGCGCCGCAAGGCGGCAAGCGCCGCGCCTGCGCGCTGCCGTATGCGCTGGACGCCGAGGGAGTCATGGCGGCCGACGGCCGCCACTACCGGCTGACGCTGCGCAATCCCGGCGCCGCCGGCGCGGTACTGCACGTCTACGACCGGCTCGCGCTGGAACGGGCGCCGCGCCGCTATACGGTCGGCGCCGGCGACCGCCTGGACGACGGCTGGCGCCTGGCCGATGGCGGCGCCTACGATTTGTGGCTATTGGGCCCCGACGGTTTCCATCGCCAGTTCCGCGGCGACGCCCGGGACGGCGGCCGGATCGAGGCGCGGATGGCGCCGGCCGCGGGCGGGCTGCGCCTGCGGCTCACGAATCGCGGCGAAACGCCGCTGCCGGTGGCGGTGCGCTCGAACATGGGGGATGACTGGCGCGCCGAGGCGCAGGTGCCGGCGGGCGCCGCGCTGGATATCGATTATCCGGGCTGCCGGGGCTGGTATGACCTGGAGATTGGCGCCCCAACGCTGCCCGCCTTCGGCCGCCGCCTCGCCGGCCGTATCGATGCCGGCAAGCCCGGGGCGCCGGATCCGCGCCTGGACGCGGGGGCCGTGCTGCCCCCGGCCTGAGGCGAGCAAGCTCAGGGCTCTTGCGAGTCCTCGTCGTCGACGTCGCCGCGCGCCAGGCGCTCGGTGTTCTTGACGCCGGTGTGGCGCACGTCGGCGCCCTTGACCATGTAGATCACGCGTTCCGACATGTTTTTCGCGTGGTCGCCGATGCGCTCCAGCGCGCGGGCGATGAAGATCATGTCGATGGCGCGCGAAATGGTGCGCGGGTCTTCGATCATGTAGGTAATGAGGTGGCGCAGCGCGCCCTTCCATTCCTTGTCCACTTCCTTGTCGCTGCGCACGACGGCCGCGGCCAGGATCGGGTCGAGGCGGGCGAAGGCGTCCAGGGCCTGGTGCAGCATGGTGCGCACATTGGCGGCCATGTGGCGCAGCTCGATCACCGGGATATGGCGCAGCTCGGCCTCGTGGATGCGGCGCGCGACCGTGGCGACCTTCTCCGCCTCGTCGCCGGAACGCTCCATGTCGGTCAGCATCTTGGACACGGCCATCAACATGCGCAGGTCGATGGCGGTGGGCTGGTGCCGCGCCAGGATCCGGCTGATGCTTTCGTCGATCTCCACTTCGTGGCGATTGACTTCCTTTTCGCGTTCGCGGACCTTCTCAACCAGCGACAGGTCGCCGCTGGCCAATGCGTCGATGGCCTCCTGGATCATGGCTTCCACCAAGCCGCCCATTTGCAAGAACTGCGAACGGACGCTTTCCAGATCCGCGTCGAACTGTTTGTTTGTGTGCTCCGACATCCGGGCTCCCTGCGTGGTTGATCTCATTGCACTGCCCCGAAATTAAAGAGTATTACGAGATGGGCCTGCACAACCCGCAAGGTTATGACCCAAGTGTGACAGGATTATGAATCAACCCGCGCCGCCCGCAAGGCGCGGCGGCGCGGGGCGGCTCCCGCGGGAGCGTATCAGGCTTTGCGGTCCAGGCGGCGGATGCCGCTCTGCGTGGCCAGCAGGGCCACGTCGGCGCCCGCCAGCGAGAACAGGCCGCAGGTGACCACGCCGGGCAGGTTATTGACGCGGGCTTCGAGGCCCGGGGCGTCCGTGATGGATAGGCCCGACACGTCCAGGATGACGTTGCCGTTATCGGTGACGAAACCCTCGCGCAGGCGGGGCTGGCCGCCCAGCGCCGACATGGCGCGCGCCACCGACTCGCGGGCCATAGGAATGACCTCGATCGGCAGCGGGAACTTGCCCAGGGTCTGCACCAGCTTGGATTCGTCCGCGATGCAGATGAAGCGCTCGGCCACCGAGGCCACGATCTTCTCGCGCGTCAGCGCGCCGCCCCCGCCCTTGATCATGTGCAGGTTGGCGTCGATCTCGTCCGCGCCGTCCACGTAGATGGGCATGGTGGCGACGTCGTTGAGGTCCAGCACCTTCAGGCCGTGGCCGGCCAGGCGGGCGGCGCTGCGCTCCGAACTGGCCACCGTGCCGGCGATGCGGCCCTTGAAACGGGCCAGGCCGTCGATGAACAGGTCGGCCGTGGAGCCCGTGCCCACGCCGATGATGACGTCCGGGCCGGCGACCTGTTCAACGAATTCCAGGGCCGCGTCGGCGGCTTGCTGCTTGAGTTCTTGCTGGGAGAGCATGGCGGAAAAAATGCGCAAAGGGTTGTCGAGCCGGGAAATTTAGCATGCGGCGGCGGGCCAGGCCCGCGCCAGGATCGCCCCGGTGTCGGTTCCGGCGGGCAGTTCGCCGAAGAGGCTGCCGTCCGGGCGCAGCCGGCTGGCGGCGAACGCGCGCCCGACGGCCTCGGGCGCGTGCTGGATCAGCAAGGCGGCCTGCCACAACCGCGCCAGGCCGCCAGCGATGCGCCGCGCCTGGAACTCCGCCTGCGCCGTATCGGCGGCCAGGGCCTGCCAGCGCGCCAGGGCGTCGTCGAAATCGCGGTCCTGGCCCCGCGCCAGGGCAAGCTCGCGCTCCAGCGCCGGCAGGGCCTCGGGTTCGCGCTGCAGCGCCCGCAGCACGTCCAGCGCCATCACATTGCCCGACCCTTCCCAGATGGAATTGACCGGCGTTTCGCGATACAGCCTGGGCATCGGCCCCTCTTCCACGTAGCCGTTGCCGCCCCAGACCTCCATGCATTCGCCCACCGCGGCCACGGCGCGCTTGCATACCCAGAGCTTGGCCGCGGGCGTGCCCACGCGGACCAGGGCGCGGGCCTGCGCGTCGGCGCGCTCGTCCACCGCGCGGGCCAGGCGCAGCGCCAGCGCCATGGCGGCTTCGCCTTCCAGGGCCAGATCGGCCAGCACGTTGCGCATCAGCGGCTGTTCGACCAGGGGCTTGCCGAAGGCGTGCCGATGCCGCGCGTGGTGGACCGACTGCACCAGCGCCTGCCGCAGCAGCGCCGCGCTGCCCAGCACGCAATCCAGCCGGGTGGTGGCCGCCATTTCGAGCAGCGGCGCCAGCCCCCGGCCCGGCTCGCCCAGCAGCACGCCCCAGGCGTCCTCGAACTCGACCTCGGCGCTGGCGTTGCTGCGGTTGCCCAGCTTGTCCTTCAGCCGCCGCACGCGCACGGCGTTGCGCGGCCCGTCGGGGATCCAGCGCGGCACGAAGAAGCAGCCGAGCCCGTCGTCCGTCTGCGCAAGCACCAGGTGCACGTCCGCCTGCGGCACCGAATAGAACCATTTATGCCCCACCAGCCGGTAGGGCTGGCCTCGCCCGGCCGCTCCCAGCGGCACCGCCCGCGTGCTCACCGCGCGCAGATCAGAGCCGCCCTGCTTCTCGGTCAGCCCCATGCCGATCAGGGCGCTGCGCTTGGCCGGCAGCGGCGCGTCGGCGCCGTCGAACTCGCGCGAATACAGCGCCGGCAGCCACAGGCCGCCGAAATCCACGGCGCCGGCGGGCTCGCGCTGCAACAGGGGCACCGCGGCGAAGGTCATGGTGGTGGGGCACAGCGAGCCGGCCTCGACCTGGCCCTGCATCAGGTAGGCCGCCGCGCGCGCCACCTGCGCGCCCGGCTCGGGCTGCGCCCAGGCGCGGCTGTGCAGGCCGCGCGCCATGATGCCGCCCATGAGCAGGTTCCAGGACGGATGGAAATCGATGTGGTCGATGCGGTGGCCGGCGCGGTCGTAGGCGAGGAGTTCGGGCGGGCAGCGGTTGGCCTGCGCGCCGGCTTCCAGCGTCTGCGCGCGGCCCAGCCAGGCGCCATGCGCGGCCAGCTCGCCGGCCCAGGCCTGCGCGCCCTCGCGGCCGACCGCGGCGCGCAGCGCCGGGTCGGTTTCGTACAGCGAATAGTCTTCCAGGGGCGGGACCTGATTGAATACGGTGTGCGTCGCGAACGATGACATGGCAACTCCCAGAATCCATCGGCCTGCGCGCCGCGCCGGCGCGGCGCCCCCGGCGCCTCAGCGGGCCATGGGCGCCACCAGGGCCCAGGGCCGCAGCGTCTCGACCTGCGCGGCCAGCTCCAGCAGCAGGGCCTCGCTGCCCAGCGGCCCCATCAGCTGGATGCCGATGGGCAAGCCGTCGGAAGACATGCCGAAGGGGATGGAGATGGCCGGCATGCCGGTCAGGTTGGCCAGCGGCGCGAAGGGCGAATAGCCGATGACGCCCTTCTTGCCCAGACGGTAGGCCAGATAATCGGCGTTGTCCATGGCGTAGCGGCCGATGGGCGCGGGCGGCTGCGCCAGCACCGGGCTCAGGAACAGGTCGTGGCCCTGTGTGCCGTCGCGCGCCAGGAAACGGCCGACGCGGCGCGTGATTTCGTGGCAGGTATCGACGCAGGCCACGTATTGCGCGCCGGAAATCGCGCGAGCGTATTCGCGCGCGCCCAGCGTGGTGGGCTGCAGTTCGTCGGCGGCGAGGCGGCGGCCGCGCGCGCCGACGAACGAATCGATGGCGTTGGCCGCCGCGCTGGCGATCAGGGGCAGCATGGGCGACAGCACTTCCTCGGACCCCACCGGCGGCGGCGCCTGCACGAGTTCATGGCCGAGCGAGGCGAAGAAGCGCGCGGCCTCGTCCACGACGGCCGCCACCTCGGGATGGATGGCCTCGCCTTCGTAGGTCGTGCTGATGAAGGCGATGCGGCGGCGCGCGGCTCCCTGCGGATCGGCCGCGACGCGCGCCACGACCGCGCGGTACGAGTCCGCCGGCAACGCCGGCGCCGCGTACGGCGCGCCCACGTCGGCGCCGGCGCTGATGTCCAGCGACGCGGCGCAGTCGCGCACCGACAGCGTCATCATGTGTTCGGTGGCCAGGCCGCCCCAGCCCTCGCCCTTGAGCGGGCCCAGCGGCATCAGGCCGCGGGAAGGCTTCAGGCCCAGCACGCCGCAGCAGGACGACGGGATGCGGATCGATCCGCCGCCGTCGCTGCCGTGCGCGATGCGCACCATGCCGCTGGCCAGCGCGGCCCCCGCGCCGCCGCTGGAGCCGCCCGCGCTGTGGCCGGGCTTCCAGGGGTTCTGCGTGGCGGGCCCGTAGACGGGCGATTCGGTGGTCGGGCTCAGGCCCAGTTCGGCGCTGGTCGTGCGGCCGAACGGAATCAGGCCGGCGCGGCGGTAGCGCTTGACGATTTCGGCGTCGACATCCCATTCGACCTGGCCGTAGAGCACCGATCCCATGGCGCTGGGCAAGCCCAGCGCGGCGGTGCCCAGGTCCTTGAGCAAGGTGGGCACGCCCAGGAACGGCCGCTGCTGCAATTGCGCCTCGCGCTGTTGCGGCGACAACCGCGCCAGTTCGTCGTCCAGCGCCTGCGCCAGGCGCAGGCCGGTTTCCGCCTGCATGCCGCAAGCCGCGTTGATCGCGGGATTGCGCGCCTCCACCCTGCCTACCGCTTGCTGCATTGCGGCAAGCGCCGTCGTGACCCCTAGCGCGATATCGGCGCCCAGCGCCGTCGCGTCGAGGGTAGAGGAATCATGGCGTTCAGCGGTGCTCATGCTAGCGATGCTCCAGATATCGACGGCGAATTGCCGCAAGCATCAGGATATCGGCTGTCGGACCGGGCAACAAGCGCGGGCCGGACGCCGGCCGGCCTGCTCCGCCCGGCCGGCCGGATCAGTTGGCGCCCGCGGGCGGCGCCTCCGGCTCGCCGGGATCGTCGCCGCCCTCGCCCAGCAGCAGCCGCGCATCGGCCTCGGGCAACGCCTCCACGTCCTTCAGGTTGCGCAGCATGGCGCGCGTGCGCACTTCGGTCTGTCCGATTTTGTTGCTGGCGGTGTCCAGCGTCTTCTTGACGCTGGCCAGCGCGTCGCCGAACTTGCCGAACTCCGTCTTGACCGCGCGCAGCACCTGCCAGACCTCGGACGAGCGCTGTTCGATGGCCAGCGTGCGAAACCCCATCTGCAGGCTGTTCAGCAGCGCCGCGAGGTTGCTCGGGCCGGCCACGTTGACCCGCAGGTCGTGCAGCTTGTCGAGCAGGCCTGGCCGGCGCAGCACCTCGGCGTACAGGCTTTCCGTGGGCAGGAACATGATGGCGAAATCGGTGGTGTGCGGCGGCGCGACGTACTTGGCGGCGATCGAGCGCGCCTGCAGCTCGACCGCCCGGCCCAGCGCGGCCCCCGCGTTCTTGGCGCCTTCCGCGTCCGCAGCGTCCTGCGCGTCCATGAGCCGTTCGTACTCTTCCTTCGGGAACTTGGCGTCGATGGGCAGCCATACCGGCGCGCCGCCGTCGCCGCGCCCGGGCAGGCGGATGGCGAACTCCACCACGGCGTCGCTGCCGGGCACGGGCTTGATGTTGCTGGCGTACTGGTCCGGCGTCATGTTGTCTTCGATCAGCCGCGCCAGCTGCACTTCGCCCCAGGTGCCGCGCGATTTCACGTTGGTCAGGACGCGCTTCAGGTCGCCGACGCCGGCCGCCAGCGCCTGCATTTCACCCAGCCCCTTGTGCACGGCTTCGAGGCGGTCGGACACCAGCTTGAAGGATTCGCCCAGCCTCTGCTCCAACGTGGCATGGAGCTTTTCGTCCACGGTCCGGCGCATTTCGTCCAGTTTGGCGCTGTTGTCGGATTGCAACGATTGCAGGCGCTGGTCCACCGTGGCGCGCACTTCCATGAGGCGGCGCTCGTTGATCTGGATGAGGCCTTGCAGCTGCTCCGAAAAGCCGGCCCCGAAACGCGCCAGCGATTCCGCGGATTCGGCGCGGGCGGCCTGGGCATCGCGCGACAGGCCGGCGCGCAGTTCTTCCTGCGACTGCGCCAATTCCGCGCGCAAGGCGCGGGCCGATTCCGAGAATTCGCCGCGCAGGCCGCGCTGGCCCTCGGCGATGTCGGCGCGCAGGGCGCGCTCGGTCCGTTCCAGCCCCTCCAGCAGCGCCTCCAGGCGGGCGTCCGCGGCCGGCGGGCGCAGCCACGCCAGCATCGCCGCCAGGAAAGCCAGCACGGCGCCGCCCGCGGCGGCCCAAAGCAGAATATCGTTCAAGTGATGCATCTCCAAAGCCTGGATTGTAGGACTCCCGCCCCGCCCGCCACGGCGAAAAAAGCCCGATCCGTACAGGCTCCGCTGCCTTCCGGCGGGCAAGCGGATTACACTCTGGCCCATCCACATCGGTCCCACAACCCCATTGAACCCAGCTGATCTCACCCCCGGCCAGCCCGCCGCATCGTTCCAGTCCGTATTCGGGCCGCTGGACCTGGATGCCGCGGTTCCGCTCGCCACCGGCGGCGACCGCCACATCTTCCAGCATCCCCACATGCCGTCCCTGCTCGTCAAGGTGATGGACATGCGCGCCCGCGCCGTCTACCTGGAAGCGCGCCCCTTCAAGCGCTGGTACAAGCAGTACCAGCGCGAAAGCGCCTACCGCGTCTACCTGAACGAAATCTCGGAATACGTCACCACCACCACCCGCCCCTCCGGCGTCTGGCAGGTGCCCATGGCGCGCATCCTGGGCGTGGCGCAAACCACGCTGGGCCTCGGGCTGGTGGTCGAGAAGATCTGCGACGAGGCGGGCAACATCGCCCCCACGGTGGCCGACATGGCGCGGCAGGGCAAGCTCGACGCGGCGCTCGGCGAACAGCTCGACGAGTTCTTCGACGATCTGGCCGACGCGCACGTGGTCCTGCACGACGTATCCGCCAGCAATATCGCCTGTGGCTTCAATGCGGACGGCAAGCCGGGCCTGTACCTGATCGACGGATTCGGCGTGCTGCCGCTCATCCCGCTCTATGCCTGGAGCAAGCGCCTGAACCGCCGCCGCATCGAGCGCAAGTACGCCGAAATGCGCGCGTCCCTGGCCAGGCGCTTCGCAGCGCCCGCCGCCTAGGGCATCTCGGGCGCCTCGCGCAGCACGATGCCCTGGCGGTCCACCCATACGTAGTCGTGTCCGGCGCGCTGCCCGCGGCGCAGCGGGTTGCGCGTGCAGAACGCCGCGTAACCGGGATCCACGAAACGGTAGCTCAGGTGTTCGTCGCGGCCCAGGGGAATGCCGAGGCGGGTAGTGCAGATCAGCGCGGCCGGCGCCTCCCCCACGTCTTCCACGTAGAGCGCGCGCGGATCGAAGCGGCGCGCGTCCCAGTCGGGCACTTTCAGGCCGAGCGCCCTGCACAGCAGCGTCTGGCCCGCGCACAGGCTGCCCGGCGCCCTGGGCCGCCCCTGGGCGTCGGGATTCAATTCCTGCATGCGGGCCAGCGCCTTCGGGCCGGACCGCGCATCGATCCAGGGGTAGCCGGACTTGATCAGCACCGCGTTGCCGGGCCCCGCCGCGCTGAAGTTCAGCGAATCCCCGCCCCGGGCGTAGTACATATAGACGGTGCCGCCGTCCATGAAGAGCGCGCGGCGCTTATGGGTATAGCCCAGCGAGGCGTGGCTGCCCTTCTCTTCCAGGTAGTACGCCTCGGTTTCGATGATGCGGGCCGACAGCCACAGGCTGCCCACGCGATGCCGGATGACCTTGCCCAGCAGCTCGCGCGCCAGCTGGGCCGCATCGCGGTCGAAGAAGGCGTCGGGCAGCGCCTGGCCGGCGCCGGCCGGCGTCTCAGGCGAAACGCTCGCCGTAGCGCTTTTCGCTGAAGCCAACGCTGACCTCTCCATCCGGCGTCACCGTGACGGGCCGGCGCACCAGCGCCGGGAATTCGGCGATGAGCGCGGTCCATTCGGCGTCGGTCTGCGCGGTCTTGCGCGCCTCGGGCAGGTTGCGCCAGGTCATGGAGGCGCGGTTGACCAGCTTTTCCCAGCCGCCGACCTTTCCGGCCCAGGACGTCAGGGTGCCAGCGGGCACCGGGTCGTCGCGGTAGTCCACGAAGGCGTGGGCGACGCCGTGTTCGGTCAGCCAATCGCGCGCCTTGACGCAGGTGCTGCACTTGGTCAGGCCGTAGAGGGTGGTTTGCTTCATTTGGGTTCGGACTCCTTGCGCGCTTGCAGGCGGTTGGCCAGGATCACGCAGGTGCCCACCGCCAGGATGAACAGCGTGGCCAGCGCATTGATCTCGGGTTTCAGGCCCAGGCGCACGCGCGAAAACACTTCCATCGGCAGCGTGCTGGAACTGGGCCCGGACAGGAACGACGCCAGCACCACGTCATCCAGCGACAACGTGAACGCCAGCAGCCAGGCCGAGGCCAGCGCCGGGGCGATGAGCGGCAGCGTGATCTTGAAGAACACGGTGATGGGCGTGGCGCCGAGGTCCAGCGCGGCCTCTTCCAGCGAGCGGTCCAGGTCGCGGATGCGGGTCTGGATGATGACCGCCACGAAGGCCATGCACAGGGTGACGTGCCCCACCCAGATCGTGAAGACACCGTTCTCGGCGGGCCAGCCCAGGCTGCCGCGCAGTTCCACGAACATCAGCAACAGCGAAATGCCCAGCACCACCTCGGGAATGACCAGCGGCGCGCTCAGCATGCCCACGTACAGCGAGAAACCGCGGAAGCGGCCCATGCGTCCCAGCACGTAGCCCGCCCAGGTACCGATGATGACCGCGGCCGTGGCGGTCATGACGGCAATGCGGAACGACAGCCAGGCCGCGCGCAGCAGCGCGTCGTCGTTGAACAGCGAGTGGTACCAGCGGAACGACAGGCCCGTCCAGGACGTGACCGTGGGCGACTCGTTGAACGAGAACACCATCAGGCTGAGGATGGGCACGTACAGGAAGAAGTACCCCAGCCCCAGCACGATGCCGCGCAAAGTCTTGTTGGGCCCGTTCACTTGCGGCCTCCGCCTGCCTGTTCCTGCTGCTTGACCTGGTTGTACTGGAAGTACACCAGCGGCACGAGCAGCAGCAGCACCATCACGCAGGTCACCGCCGAGGCCATGGGCCAGTCGGCGTTGTTGAAGAACTCGTTCCACATGACGCGGCCCATCATGAGGGTGTTGGCGCCGCCCAGCATTTCGGGGATCACGTACTCGCCCACGGCCGGAATGAACACCAGCATGGCGCCCGCGATCACGCCCTGGCGCGACAGCGGCACGGTGATCTGCCAGAAGGCCTGCCAGGGCTTGGCGCCCAGGTCGTAGGCGGCTTCCAGCAGGCGCAGGTCCATCTTCACCAGCGTGGCGTAGAGCGGCAGGATGAAGAACGGCAGGTACGCGTAGACCATGCCGATATAGACCGCGACGTCGGTGCGGTAGATTTCCAGCGGACTGGAAATGATGCCCAGGCTCTGCAGCAGGTTGTTGAGCAGCCCGTCGTTGCGCAGGATGCCCACCCAGGCGTAGACGCGCAGCAGCAGCGAGGTCCAGAAAGGCAGGATCACGCCCAGCAGCAGCAGGTTGCGCACCGAAGGCGACGAACGCGCGATGTAGTAGGCGATGGGATAGCCGATCAGCACGCAGCACAGCGTGGTGACGGCGGCGATCTTCACCGAGTTCAGGTAGGTGGCGAAGTACAGGCTGTCGGTGAACAGCAGGATGTAGCCGCGCAGGTGCAGACTGAACTGCACCGCCTCGTCCTTGAACTCCGCCAGCGAGGTGTACGGCGGAATGCCGAACTTGAGCTCGGCGAAGCTGATCTTGAAGACCAGCAGGAACGGCACCAGCAGGAACAGCACCAGCCAGGCGAACGGCGGCACCACCGCCAGCGTGCGTCCCGACGGCAGCCAGTCGCGGGGCGAGATGCGGATCATGACGCCAGCACCGTCGCGCTGTCGGCGTCCCAGCTCACGAAGATTTCTTCGTCGATGCCCGGCGCGTCCAGTTGGGCGAGCATCCGGCTGGGCACGCTGGCCTCCACCGTCTTGCCCGAGTCCAGCCGGATCTGGTAGAGCGCGTAGCTGCCCATCCACGCCATGTGGCTGACCATGCCGTGCGCCCAGTTGTATTCGCCTTCGGGCTGTTCGCGCGACACCAGCAGCCGCTCGGGGCGGATGGAGACGTGCACTTCCATGCCCAGCGGCTCGCTCACGCCGTGGTTGACGAAGAGCGGACGGCTCAGTTCGCCGCATTCGATGGCGACGTGGTCGGGCTCGTCCACCACGATGGTGCCGGTGAACATATTGGTGGAGCCGATGAAGCTGGCCACGAAGCGGGAATTCGGGAAGGCGTAGACGTCCTGCGGCGAGCCGCATTGGACGATCTGGCCTTCGGTCATGACGGCCAGCCGATGCGCCATGGTCATGGCCTCTTCCTGGTCGTGCGTGACCATGATGCAGGTCACGCCGACCTGCTCCAGGATTTTGACCAGCTCGATCTGCGTCTTCTGGCGGATCTGCTTGTCCAGCGCCGACATCGGTTCGTCCAGCAACAGCAGCTTGGGCCGCTTGACCAGGCTGCGCGCCAGGGCCACGCGTTGCTGCTGCCCGCCGGACAGCTGGTTGGGCTTGCGCCGCGAATAGCCGGCCATCTGGACCAGGTCCAGGGCCTCGAACACGCGGTCATGGATTTCGGCGCGGTCCACGCCTTCCTGCTTGAGGCCGAAGGCCACGTTGGCCTCGACCGTCATGTGCGGAAACAGGGCGTAGGACTGGAACATCATGTTCACGGGCCGGCGATACGGCGGCACGCGCGTGATGTCCTCGCCGTCCAGCAGGATCTGGCCCGAGGTGGCCTCTTCGAACCCCGCCAGCATGCGCAGCAGCGTGGACTTGCCGCTGCCCGAGCTGCCCAGCAGGGCGAAGATCTCGTTGCGCTTGACCGACAGATTGACGGAACGGACGGCGACCACATCGCCGAAGATCTTGACGACATCGGCGATCCGGACGAACTCGTCCGGATCCGTCGAATGCTGCGCCGAGTAACGGCTTTCGCTCATGATGACTATCTTCCAGACTTCAGCTCGGACCACATCCGGTTTTGCAGGCGTTGGATGTTCAAGGGCAGCGCCTTGATCACGTACAGGGTCTTGGAGACCTCCGCCGGCGGATAGATCATGGGATTGTCGGCCACGTCCTTCACCACGTACTGCCGCGCCTCTTTATTGGCGTTCGGATAGAACATAGTGTTGGTGATGGCGGCGTGCACCTTCGGCGTTTCGATGTAGTTGATGAACGCCAGCGCTTCCTCGGGGTGCGGGGCGTCCTTCGGGATGACCATCAGGTCGAACCACGCCGGCGCGCCGCCCTTCGGAATGAAGTAGTTCACTTCATAGGACTTCTTGGCTTCCTGGGCGCGCTTGCGGGCGATCATGACGTCGCCGGAGAAGCCGTAGACCATGCACAGGTCGCCCACGGCCAGCTCGTCGATATAGCCCGAGGAGCTGAACTGGCGGATGTACGGACGGATCTTCATCAGCACTTCCAGCGCGGCCTTGTAGTCGTCCGCGTTGGTGCTGTTGGGGTCCTTGCCCAGGTACTTCAGCACGGCCGGGAACACCTGCGCGGCCTCGTCCAGCATGGAGATGCCGCATTCCTTCAGCTTGGCCGCGTTCTCGGGCTTGAAGATCATGTCCCAGCTGGCCAGGTCCACGCCGTCGCCCATGATCTGCTTGACCTTGGTGACGTTGTAGCCCAGGCCGTTGGTGCCGTAGCCCCAGGGAATGGCGTACTCGTTGCCCGGATCGACGGAGGCGACCAGCGCCATCACTTCGGGGTCCAGGTACTTCCAGTTCGGGATCTTGGACTTGTCCAGCTTCTGGAACAGGCCCGCCTCGATCTGGCGAGAAGCGTAATGCGTGGACGGGACAACGACGTCATAGCCCGATTTGCCGGCCAACAGCTTGGCCTGCAGGGTGTCGTTGCTGTCGTAGACGTCGTAGCGGACCTTGATGCCGGTTTCTTTCTCGAAACCGGGAATCGTGTCCGGAGCCGTGTACTCGGCCCAGTTGTAGACGTTGACGACCTTGTTCTGCGCGACCGCCGCCGATGTCGCCGCCGTAGCCAACATCGCCCCAAGCGCCCAGCGCATACCCGCCCGTAGTTTCATTACCAGCCCCCTTTGCGTGATGCCGTGTGTGACAGGAGTACCAAAAGGCGAAATGATAAAGCTTTTTAGCGATGACCTGCCCAACTTTGCCGGGTAGTTGGCGCAAATGCGGCCTGGCGGCCGCCGCGGGGCGGCGGGCGGCCGTTCAGGGCTGGATTCCGACGCCCCAGGCGGTCCAGTAGCTGTCGCGCAGGCGCAGCCAGAAGCGCTCGCCCTCCTCGCCCGCCACCTTGCGCAGCGAGCGGCGCAGGCGGTCCAGGTTGCCCTGGCGCTGCCGCTCCGACAGGGCGCCCTGCGTGCCGCGGTCGAAATCGATCAGCCAGACCTGGCCGTCGCTGCCGACCAGGATGTTGAAGGCGTTGAGGTCGGCGTGCCACACGCCGGCCCGGTGCATGCGGACGATGGCCTCCGCCGCCGCCTGCCAGAGGGGTTCGGCCAGCGCCAGGGCCAGGGGCCGCACGCCCGGAATGCGCTCGACCACGATGGCCGCGCGGTAGATCGGGCCCTGCCGCCAGTAGGCGGCGGCCAGCGGCGCGGGGACGGCCAGGCCCTGGGCGCGCATGGCGGCCAGCAGCCGGTATTCCCGGAAGCTGCGGGTGCGGTCCTCGCCGTTCCACAGATAGGCGTCGCGGCTGACCCGGGCGATCATGCCGCCGCGGCGGTAGCGCCGCAGCACGCCCTGCCAGCCCTGGCCCTGGACGAACCAGGCCGCCTGGCGCCCGCCGGCATCCACCGGGCGGGCCCGGTCGCCGTAGCGGGCGGGATCGAAGAGCTCCGGCCCGGCCTCGGGCACGCGCAAGGCATCGCTGAGCATGGCCCCGGCCAGCGGGCCGGGCCAGTCCCGGCGTGTCTCGCCGGACCGCCGGCCGTCCTCAGCCCTCACGGTTGCGCATCCAGTCGGCCACGCCGTAGAACGACTGCAGCAGGCGGTCCACCAGGGCCGGCTCGATGCCCTCGTCCTCCATGGCGCGCCCGATGCAGGTCACCCACTGGTCGCGTTCGGCCTCGCCGATCGAGAACGGCAGGTGCCTGGCGCGCAGCCGCGGATGGCCGAAGCGTTCTATATAGTGGTCCGGGCCGCCGAAATAGCCGCACAGGAACCAGAACAGCTTGTCGCGCGCCTCGTCGAGGCTGGGGCCGTGGGCGGCGCGCAGCTCCTTCAGGTCGGGCTCCATGTCCATCAGGTCATAGAAGCGGTCGACCAGGGCGCGCACGCCGGGCTCGCCGCCCAGCAGGTCGAAAATACTGCGGGAGTTTTCCACGGGTTCGGTAATGGGGTGGACGCGGGTCGTCATCAGGTCTCTCGTAGGGTAACCAGCGGCGGCGTGCGCAAGACGCCCCGCAGGGCAAGCGCGCCGCCCGCCCATGCGCCGAGCATGCCCGCGACGATGCCTGCCAGCCATGGCCAAAGGCTAAGAGTAATCGTGAAATCGAACACCTGGGTTGACAAAGCCCAAGCAATCGCCGTGGCGCCAGCGGCGGCCAGCAGGCCCGCCAGGCCGCCCACGGCCCACAATTCGATGCGCTGGGACCGGGCCAGTTGGTTGCGGGTCGCGCCCAGCGCGCGCAGCACCGCGGCCTCGCGCATGCGTTCGTCGCGCGTGGCGGTCAGGGCCGCGGACAGCACCAGCACGCCGGCCGCCAGCGTGAACAGGAACAGCAACTGCACGGCGCGGCCCACCTCGTTCAGCACCGACTGCAACTGCTGCAGAATGGCGCCCACGTCGAAGACCGTCAGGTTGGGGAATTCTCGCACCAGCGCGGGCAGCGCCGCCGCCTTGTCCGGCGGCAGATAGAACGAGGTGATCCAGCTTTGGGGCATGTCGGCCAGCGAGGCGGGGGTCAGGATGGCGAAAAAATTCACCCGCATGGTATCCCAGTCGACCCGGCGGGTGCCCGAGACGGCCACTTCGACCTGCTGGCCCGCCACGTCGAACGTCATCTTGTCGCCCAGCTTGATGCCCAGGGTCTTGGCCAGGCCGGACTCCAGCGACACCTCCGCCGAGCCGGGGGCCAGCCAGCGGCCCTGCTCGATCCGGTTGGAGGACGGCAGCTCGTCGCCGTAGGACAGGTTGAACTCGCGGTCCACCAGCCGCTTGGCGCGGGGTTCCTCGTAGTCGTCCGGGCCGACGGCGCGGCCGTTGATGGCGATGAGCCGGCCGCGCACCATGGGCGAGAGCGAAATGCGGCCCAGGCCCTCGCGGGTGAGCGCGGCGGTCACGGCTTCGCGCTGGTCCGGCTGCACGTTGATCAGGAAGCGATTGGGCGCGTCCGGCGGCAAGGTCCGCTGCCAGCCCTGGATCAGGTCGGTCCGGGTCATGGCCAGGAGGAGCAGCGCCATCAGGCCCACGGCCAGCGCGCACACCTGGGTGATGGTCGCGGCGCGTCGGCGCACCACGCCGGCCAGCGCGAAGCGCAGCGCCGGCAGGCCGGCGGCCAGCCCGCGCACGCGCGCCAGGCCCAGGATGCACAGCCAGGCCACCAGCGCGAACACCGCGAAGGCGCCCAGGAAGCCGCCCGCCACCACGGCGCCCAGCTTGGCGTCGCCGGCGAACCACCAGATCAGCAGGGCGAAGCCGGTGGCGCCCAGGACGTAGCCCAACGCGCTGCGCGCGCTCAGCGCGTCCGCGTCGCGCCGCAGCACCCGGGCGGGCGGCACGTGCCGCAACTGGGCCAGCGCGGGCAAGGCGAAGCCCAGCAACAGCAAGAGGCCCGTCAGCAGCCCCTGCAGGGCCGGGATGGCCGAGGGCGCCGGCAAGCTGGTGTCGATGAGCGACCCCAGCAGCATGACCAGCACCTGGTGCACCGCGTAGCCCAGCAGGCAGCCCGCGGCCGAGGAGAACAGGCCCACCAGGGTGAATTCCAGCGTCAGCATGCGCGACACCTGCGATTGCACCGCCCCCAGGCAGCGCATGACCGCCACGCCGTCACGGTGGCGCGCCATGTAGCGGCCCGCCGCCAGCGCCACGGCCACCGCCGAGATCAGCACGGCCAGCAGCGCGACCAGCGACAGGAAGCGCTGCGCGCGGTCCAGCGTGCGGCGCACCTCCGGACGGCCGGATTCCAGCGTGGCCACCTTCTGGCCCCGCTTCAGGTTCTGCTTGAGCCAGGCCGAGTAGCCGGCCACCGCGTCGGGCTGGCCGGCCACCAGCAGGGCATGGCCGATCCGGCTGCCCGGCGCGACTAGGCCGGTGGCGGGCAGGTCGCTGGCCCGAAGCAGCACCCGCGGCGCCACGTTGACGAACTGCATGCCGCGGTCGGGCTCATAGGTGATGACCCGGTCGATGCGCAAATGGGCGTCGCCGACGTTCAGGGTGTCCCCCACCTTCAGGTTCAGCAGGGACAGCAGTTGCCCGTCCACCCACACCGCGCCTTCCGGCGGAACGTCGCGAGTGGCGGCGTCGGGCGCGAACGGCGCGTCCGTCACCCTCAAGGCCCCGCGCAGCGGGTAGCCCGGCTCGACCGCCTTCAGCGCGGCCAGCTGGGCCGCGTCTCCCGCCCCCACCATGGACGGGAACTGCCAGGTGCTGGAGACGGCCAGGCCGCGCTCGCGGGCCTGGTCCAGGAAAGCGGCCGGCACCGGCTCGTCGGCGTCCAGCACTAGGTCGGCGCCGAGCATCTGCCCCGCGTCGCGCTCCAGCGCCCGCCCGACCCGGTCGGCCAGGAAGCCCACGCTGGTCACGGCGGCCACCGCCACGACCAGCGCCAGCACCAGCAGCCGAAGCTCGCCGGCGCGCGCGTCGCGCATCATCATCCTGGCGCCCAGGCGCAGGGTGGACCAGAATCCGGGGCGCTTGGCCCGTGACATATCAGGGAAATCCATCATTCCACAATGTTAACCAACGGCCTGAATCGGGGCCGAATCCCGATATCATCCCGGGGCGGGAGGCTGTGCCACCGAAAATGGCCCCCACGCCGCGCCTTCGGCTTGCTGCCCCCCAAAGGGGGCCGTTTTGCCTTGGGGCGGTCCGGCGGCAAAACAATACTGACTTTTGGAGAAGACTATGCGTAAATCCTGGCTAGCCGCCTCGATTCTGGCCGCTTGCGCGGCCGCGACCTCCCTGCCCGCCGTGGCGCAGAACACCCTGAAGATGGCCTACGCGCTGTCCACGTCGTCGCACTACGGCGCCGGCGCCGACGCCCTGGCCAAGTCCATCGAGGGCTCCACCAACGGCAAGTACAAGGTACAGCAATTCGCCAACAGCGCGCTGGGCGGCGAGCGAGAAGTGATCGAGGGCCTGCAGATCGGCACCATCGACCTGGCCATCGTGTCCACCGGCGCCACCCTGAACTTCGTTCCCGAAACCGGCGTCTTCGACATCCCCTTCCTGCTGCGCGACCTGGACCACGCCCGCAAAGTGCTGGACAGCAAGATAGGCCAGGATATGCTGGCAAAGTTCCCCGGCCGCGGCATCGTCGCCCTGGCCTGGGGCGAACAGGGCTTCCGCCACCTGACCAACAACGTGCGCCCGGTCAAGACCCCGGCCGACGCCAAGGGCCTGAAGATCCGCACCACGGAAAACCCGATCCACATCACGGCGTTCCGCCAGATCGGCATCCTGCCCACGCCCATGGCATGGCCGGAAGTGGCCACCGCCCTGCAGCAGGGCACGATCGACGGCCAGGAGAACCCGCTGTCGGTGATCACCTCGGCCAAGCTGTCGCAGATGCAGAAGTACCTGTCGCTGACCGGCCACGTCTACGGCCCGGCGCTGGTGCTGATGTCGGCCAACGTCTATGACGGGCTGTCCGCCGCAGACAAGGCCAACTTCGACAAGGCAGGCAAGGAATCCGCCCAGGCCATGCGCGCCTACGTCGACAACATCGAAAAGACGGGCGTCGAGCAGCTGAAGAAGGAAGGCATGCAGGTGTCCGAGGTCGATCGCGCCGCGTTCGCCGCCGCCGTCGAACCCGCCTATCCCGAGTACTACAAGAAGTTCGACAAGAAGCTGATCGACTCGATCCGCGACACCAAGTAATCAGGGCCCGCCCCGGATCCGGGGCATATCGCCCCAGGCGGCGGGATCACAGTCCCGCCGCTTGTCGTCCCCACCCCTCGCGTACCTCGCCAACGGGATACATCATGCGTTTGCTCTGCGCTTTAGACCGCGGCCTGTTCAAGCTCGTCTCGGTCGTCGCCCAACTTTTGCTGGTGGCCGCCGCGGCCGCCGCCTTCTACCAAGTCATCGCCCGCTTCGTACTGCACTCGCCCGCCGACTGGAGCGAAGTGCTGACCCGCGCCCTCCTGATCTGGACCGTGCTGCTGGGCGTGGCCCTGGCCTTCCGCCACGGCGCCATGATCAGCGTCGAACTGCTGCGCAATATGCTCGGCGGCACGCGCCGCCGCGTGCTCGAAGCCGTCATCGGCCTGATCTGCGCCGGCTTCCTGGGCTTTCTGGCCTGGATCGGCGGCAACATGACCTATCGCGTGCGCTTCCAGACCGTGCCCAGCCTGGACATCTCGATTTCCTGGATCTACCTCGCCATCCCCGTGGGCGCCACGCTGGCGGCCATCGCCGTGCTGGCCCGCTGGTGCGCCGGCGAGGAAGACGACGTGCCCGTGCGCAACGACGCGCAAGGCTGAGCCCCCCATAGAACTCACGCAGCAGATATCGCCATGTCACAACTCATGATTGTCTCGATGCTGATTTTCTTCGGGCTGTCCGTGCCGGTCGCCGTGTCGATCGGCCTGGCCAGCCTGGCGGGAGTCGGCGCCGCCAACCTGCCCTGGCTGGTGGTGGCCCAGCAGCTGTTCGCCGCGCTGGACAAGTACCCGCTCGTCGCGATCCCCTTCTTCATCCTCGCCGGCAACCTGATGGAAGCCGGCGGCATCTCCGAACGCATGGTGGAATTCGCCAAAAGCGTGGTGGGCGGCATCCAGGGCGGGCTGGCCTGCACCTGCGTGCTGACCTGCATGATCTTCGCCGCCGTGGCCGGATCCAGCGTGGCCACCACCTTCGCCGTCGGCGCGATCCTGATCCCCGCCATGATCCGGCACGGCTACCCCGCGCCCTTCGCCGCCTCGCTGCAGGCCAGCGCGGCCGAGCTGGGGGTGATCATCCCGCCCTCCATCCCGATGATCCTGTTCGCCGTGTCCACCGACACCTCCACGGGCGAGCTGTTCATCGCCGGCGTCATGCCTGGCATCCTGATCGGCGTCGCCCTGATGTTCTACGTGTGGCTCTACGCCAAGCGCAACAACCTGGGCAAGCGCGACGGCGAAGGCCGCCTGCCGCTGTGGCCCGCGTTCAAGAACGCCTGGCTGGCGCTGCTGATGCCGGTCATCATCCTGGGCGGCATCTACGGCGGCGTCTTCACGCCGACCGAGGCCTCGGTGGTGGCCGTGATGTACGCGGTGGTGGTGGGCAAGTTCATCTACCGCCGCCTGACCTTCAAGCAGCTGTCCGATACGCTGCACAAGTCGGTGGTCTCGACCGCCGTGATCATGTTCGTGATCGCCAACGCAGGCATCTTCAGCTTCCTGCTCAACCGCGCCGGCATCCCCGACGCGCTGGGCGTCTGGCTGGCACAGATCTTCGACACCAAGTTCAGCTTCCTGATGGGCGTGAACGCGGCGCTGTTCGTGATCGGCATGTTCATCGAAACGTCGGCCTCCATCGTGGTGCTGGCCCCGTTGCTGCTGCCGGTGGCGCTGAAGTTCGGCGTGGAGCCGGTGCACTTCGGGATCATCATGGTGGTGAACCTGGCGCTGGGCATGATCACGCCGCCGTTCGGGGTGAACCTGTTCGCGGCATGCGCGGTGGCGAAGCTGCCGTTGGAGAGGTTGATCAAGCCGTTGATTCCGTTTGTGGGGGTCGTGATCGTTTGCTTGATGGTGATTACGTACTGGCCGGGGTTGTCTTTGGGGTTACGTGATCTGGTTTACGCTAAGTAGTTTTGTTTATCACTTATGTGATTTTTACTTTGTGCTGAAGGGCGGGTTTCGTTGCTGCGTCGTTTCGTAGCTTCGTAGGCCGCTCCTCGTCGCGGGCGCCGTGACTGCTCGCGCCCACGATTGCGGTCCGGCGCCCGGGCGCCGGACTCCCCCTTCCTCAACCTCGTCCTCGCCTTCGGCGACTCCTTCGGTTTCCGTCGGGCGCATCGAGGTTGCTCGCAGCCACGGCGCCCGCGCCGAGGAGCTACGCGTCTATGGGTCCGGCGCGCTGCCGGAGCCGTGTTCAGTGTCGAGTCTTGCGGGGCCCGCCGATTTCGGCCGCACGGGCGGCCGGAATCGGCATACGTGTTTGTGGACGTCGGGGCATTGCGCGCTTCGCGCATGCGGTGATTGGCTTGTTATTGGGCTCCACCAACGCGTGGGGGGTGGGCGGTTGGGGCGGCGCGCGGTGCAGAGTTGCTTGCGCGTGACCAGCCTCTCGCGCCGCCCTTGCGCTATCGCGCTGCTCATGCGGCATTGGAGTTCATATGACGATGGCTGGCGTGGGCGTGGCGCGGGCGCGAGAGCGCCATCACCACGACGCAAGACACCGTGAAAGCCTCAAAAGGCCGCCGGCGCGGCCGGCCGGGAGCGGGCCCCGCAAGATGCTCCACCCATCCAGCACCGGCGGCAAGAACCTCAAGAACCCTGCCCTGCCCGCCAGCCGGGAAGTTTCAGCTATTGGAGCCCGGGGCGGCGGTGGCGCGGGGTGCGCGGGGAGTCGATAAGCCCGAGGGAATCTGAAGGAGGCGCCGCAGGCGGCGACGAAGATGACGAAGGGGGGGGCCGCCGAGGCAAGTCCGGAGCGAAGGCTCCGGACCGCAATCGTTGACCCGCGCACCCCGCGCCACCGCCGCCCCGGGCGTCTTAAGAAAGACCCGCCCCGCCAAACGCAGAACTCAACACGCAACAGCAAAAGGCAAATTCATGCCGCCTGCACCACCTCCCACGACACGGCATGGCACCGCACTTGCCGCCCGCCCCCGACGCTGACCACGGCCGGCGCCTCCTTCTTGCATTGCTCCCGCGCCATCGGACACCGCGGATGAAACGTACACCCGGATGGCGGTTGAATCGGATTCGGCACTTCTCCCCCCATCGGCTCCCGATCCCGCCGCGGATTGTCCAGATCCGGAATCGTATCCAGCAGCATCCGCGTATAAGGATGCTGCGGCGACTCGAACAGCTGATCCGCCGGCGCCTGCTCAACCACGCGGCCCAGATACATCACCGCCACGCTGTCCGACACGTGCCGCACCACCGACAGGTTGTGGCTGATGAACACATACGTCAGCCCGAACTCCTTCTGCAGGTCGCCCATCAGGTTCAGGATCTGCGCCTGCACCGACACGTCCAGCGCGGAGGTCGGCTCGTCGCACACCAGGAATTCGGCTTCCGTCGCCAAGGCCCGCGCAATCGAGATGCGCTGGCGCTGGCCGCCGGAAAACTCGTGCGGGAAACGGCCCGCGTCGCTGGCCGACAACCCCACCAGTTCCAGCAACTCGTCCACGCGGCGCCGCGTCTCGGCGGGCGTGGCGCGCAGGCCCAGCGTGCGGATGGGCTCGGCCACGATATTGCCGACTCGCCAGCGCGGATTCAGGCTGGCGTATGGATCCTGGAAGATCATCTGCGGATGCAGCACTCCGCCCTTGCGGTTGCGGCCGTATTTCAGGCTACCCCGCGTCGGCGCCACCAGGCCGACCAGCAGCTTGGCCAGTGTGGACTTGCCGCAGCCGGACTCGCCCACGATGCTCAGCGTGGTGCCGCGCGGCACCGACAGCGACACGCCGTCCACGGCCTTCAGGGTCTGTGCGGGCTGGCGCGAGAGCGTGCGTTCCAGCCAGGGCGGGGAAACGTCGAACCAGCAGGCCAGGTCGTCGGCCCGCAGCAGCACATCATCATGGTCACGCGGCATGAGCGACTCCCCCCTGGTGCAGCCAGCAGGCGCTGACGGTGGCCCCCGCCGGCGCCGCGGCCAGCGGCGGGCGCGTCTGGGCGCAGCGCGGGCCCGCCATCGCGCATCGCGGATGGAAGGCACAGCCTTCCGGCATGGCGTGCAGGCGCGGCATCGCGCCATCGATCTGGTTCAGCCGGGCCGCGCGCTGGCGCAGCCCCGGAATGGCGTTCATCAGGCCCTGCGTGTACGGATGGCCGGGACGACGCAGCACGTCCAGCACCGGACCGATCTCCACGATGCGGCCGGCGTACATCACCGCCACCCGGTCGGCGGTCTCGGCGATCACCCCCATATCGTGCGTCACCAGCAGCACCGAGGTGCCCTGCTCGCGGCACAGGCGGCGCAGCAGCGCGGTGATCTGCGCCTGCACCGACACGTCGAGCGCCGTGGTGGGCTCGTCGGCAATGATCAGCGCGGGCCGGGCCGCCAGGGCCAGCGCGATCACCACGCGCTGGCGCATCCCGCCGGAGAACTGGTGCGGATAGTGGTCGATGCGCCGGTCCGCCGCCGGGATGCCCACGGCCTGCAACAGCTCCAGCGCCCGCGCGCGCGCCGCCGCGGCCGAACCCTTGTCGTGGTGGCGGATCGTCTCCACCAGCTGGTCGCCCACCGTGAACAAGGGATGCAGGCTGGTCAGCGGGTCCTGGAAGATGGCGCCGATCTCCTTGCCGCGCAAGCGCTGGCGCGCGCTGGGCGGCAGGTCGTCGATGCGCCGGCCCGCCAGGTGGATCTCTCCGCCGCCCAGCCGGCCCGGCGGCTCCAGCAGGCCGATCACGGCCATGCCGGTCAGCGATTTGCCCGCGCCGGACTCGCCCACCATGCCGAGGATCTCGCCCGGAAGAATGTCGAAACTGATGTCCCGCGTCGCCACCAGCACGCCGTGGCGCGTGGGGAACTCAACGGACAGGCCGCGCACCGACAGGGTCGGAGGACGGGCGGGCGCCGGCTGCGCGGCGCTGGGCAGCATTGCCATCATGACGGGCTCCTTGCGGGACGCGGATAGCTGGAGGAAAAGATCTGGTCCGCCGGGGGATGGCCCCACGTGCGGTCGGGGTAGCGGGCGACCAGGCCGTCGAACTGCATCTGCGCCTGTTCCTGCGCCAGGCGCGCGTCGAAGCCCGGAATCCGGCCGTCCACCATGACGAAGCGGCCGTCGATCACCACCTGCGCTACGTCGCGCCCGCTGCCGCTCACCATCAGCGTCTGGATGGGATCGATCATCTGGCCGTTGCGATCGTGCGAAAAATCGAAGACCACGATGTCGGCCTTGGCGCCCTTGGCCAAGCGGCCCAGGTCCGGCCGCCCCAGCGCGTCGGCGCCGCCCACCGTGGCGGCGTCGTAATAGTCCTCGGAGCGGACCGCCTCGGTCGAACCGTCGGCCACGCGGCACAGCATCATGCCCGCCTGCATGTTCAGCACCATGTCGGGCGGCCAGGTGTCCGTGCCCATGCCGATGTTCACGCCCAGCTTGCGGTAGCGCGCGAACGATTCCAGCGTGGCGCCGTGGCGCCCGGACACCAGCGGGCAATGCACGATGCTGGCGCCGGAATCCCGGATGATCTCGACGTCGCGGCCCGGCCGGTCGATATGGCGCGAGCCCGACACGTAGGTGCCGTGCGGCAGCAAGGCGCGCTCGGACAGGAAATCCAGGCTGCGCAGCCATTCCGGCGGGCTCATGCCGTGCTGCTCCAGCACCAGGTCGTATTCCAGGCGCGATTGGCAGCAATGCAGGCGGATCGGGATGTTGCGCTCGCGCGCGGCGGCGGCCGATGCGCGCAACAGTTCCGGCGTGCAGGTTTCGATCCGGTCGGGCGACAGCATCGCGCGCACGCGGCCGTTGTGCCGCCCTTCGATCTCGTCGCCGAAGGCCAGCGCTTCGGCCAGGCCCGCCATGCCGCGCGGCTCGTCGTAGTGGCAGCGTATTTTTCCCTCGGCGTCGACGTAGGTGTGGCCGCTGCGATAGGCCGGCCCCAGGTACACGCGCAGGCCCAGTTCGCCCGCCGCGTTGGCCGCGGACAGGAACTCGTCGCGGGTCTCGCCCCACACCCGGTAGAACAGCGAGGCGATCGGCAGCGCCGTCGTGATGCCGTTGCGGATCAGCTGGGCGAAGGCGTAGCGCTTCTGGAACGCCAGCTCGGCCGCCGTGTACATCTCGTACGGGCCTTGCCGCATGTAGCTCTCGGGCCAGATGCGACCCTTCTTCCAGGCGGGCGAGTTGTCGAAGCCCAGGATGGTGGTGTCCAGGTCGGACAGCGCGTCCAGGTCCACGAAACCCGGGCCGATCAGCGCGCGGCCATAATCGCGGCGCTGCGCGACCTGCCCCGGATAGCAGTAGCCGACGTAGACGATGCGGTCGCCCTCGAACACCACCTCGCCGTTCTCGTACAGACAATGGCGGCCGTTTTCATGGCCGACCACCCAGCGGGCGGTCAGCAGCACGGGCCCCTGGACGGCGCTCATCGCGGCGCCTCCGCCAGCGCACGGCCGTCGCGGGCGACCACCCGGCCGCGCTTGACCACCAGCTTGCGCACCGGACGCGACACAATGGCCTCGGCCACGGTCTCGGCCTCCACCAGCACGAAATCCGCGTGGCAGCCCGGCGCCAGGCCGTAGTCCGTCAAGCCCATGACGCTTGCGTTGCCGTAGGTGGCCACGCGCAGCGCCAGTTCCAGTTCATCGTCGCGGCGGAAGTTGTTGCGCAGGCCCACCAGCATGGCGCGTTCCAGCATGTCGGGCTTGCCGTAAGGACCCCAGGTGTCGCGCATGCCGTCGTTGCCCGTACAGACGGTGACGCCGGCGGCATGCAGCCGCGCCACGCTGGGCACGGGCCGCGACGCGGAACCGGTGGTCATGATGTGCACGCCGGCATCCACTAGTCCATCGATCAGCGCCTGCACCGCCTGCGTGTCGGGCATGCCCAGGCAGAACGAGTGCGACAGCGTGACCTTGCCCTGCATGCCCAGCGCCCGCACCCGGTCGATGGTCATCTGCATGGAGAAAGCCCCCAGCTCGCCGGACTCGTGCAGGTGGATGTCGATAGGTTTGCCGTGCTTTTCGGCCAGGCCGAAGATGGCGTCCAGGTGGCCCTTGGGGTCGCGGTCCATGCCGGCCGGGTCCAGTCCGCCTACCACCTCGGCGCCCATGCGCAGCGCCTCGTCCATCAGTTCCAGCGTGCCGGGACGGATCAGCAGCCCGCTCTGGGGGAAGGCCACGATCTCCACGTCGATCTGGTCGCGGTACTGCTCGCGCGCGCGCATCACCCCTTCGATGGCCGCCAGGCCGATGTCGGTGTCCACGTCCACATGGGAACGGATGTGGCTGGTGCCGTCCGCGATCGACATCACGAGCTGGCGGGCCGACTGCCGGTAGGGGTCGATGCCCAGCGCGCGCTTCGCGTTCCGTTCGTTTTCGATCTTATCGATCAGGCGCGGCCCCACCTCATTGCGGTACCAGGGCATGCCGTAGAGGGTCTTGTCCAGGTGCGCGTGCGCATCGATCAGGCCCGGCAACAGGAGCGCGCCGCCTCCGTCCACGACCGGCACGCCTTCGGGCGCGGGGACGCCCAGCGCCTGGATGCGGCCGTCGCGCACCAGCACGGAGGTCGTCTCGCCGCCGGCGGGGCGGACTCGGGTATACAGCGTTGCGTTTTGCATGGTTCTACTCTTGAAGGGCCGCGCTCAGCGCAGGCGGGGATTCAGGGCGTCTCGCAGCCAGTCGCCCAGCAGGTTCACCACCAGCACGATCAGGCTCAGGTACAGCGCGGGGAACACCACCACCCACCACTGCCCGGAAAACAGGAATTGGTTGCCCAGCCGGATCAGGGTGCCGAGCGACGGCTCCGTGGGCGGCATGCCCACGCCCAGGAAGCTGAGCGTGGCCTCCACCAGGATGGCCAGGCCCAGGTTCAGGGTGGCCGTCACCATGACCGGCGTGAGCGTGTTCGGCAGGATGTGCGTAAGCATGACGCGCAGCGGGCTCACCCGGATCAGGCGCGCCGCCTGCACGTACTCCTTGCCGCGCTCCACCAGGGCCGAGGCCCGCACGGTGCGCGCGTACTGCACCCAGTTGGTCATGGAGATGGCCAGGATCAGGATCACGGCCGACAGGGTTTCGCGCAGGCCGGGCGGCAGCAGCTGGCGGAACACCGCCGTCACCAGGATGGCGACCAGGATGGTCGGGATGCTCAGCAGCGTGTCGCCCACGCGCATGAGGGCGTTGTCGACCCAGCCGCCGAAATAGCCCGCCGCCAGGCCGACCAGCAGGCCGATCGCCAGCGACAGCACCACCGTGGCCAGGCCGATCACCAGCGACATGCGCGAGCCGTACAGGATGGCGGACCACACGTCGCGGCCCTGCGTGTCCGTTCCCAGCAGGAACTGCGGATCGGAGCCGGCTTCCCAGACCGGCGGCAGCTCGGCGTTGAGCAGGTCCAGCTGGGCCAGGTCGTAGGGATTCTGCGGCGCGATCCAGGGCGCGAACAGGGCCAGCAGCACCACGGCGACGAGCACCACGCCCGCCCCCGTGGCGACGTAGTCCTGCCGCAGGCTCCACCACAGATCGCTCCGCAGAAATCGGGCGAGCCGCCCCTGGCCAGAGCCGGCGAAAGGTTTAGTGAGCATTGGCGCCTCCCTTGACGTGCTGGCTGCGCAGGCGCGGATCGACCACGCCGTACATCATGTCCACCAGCGTGTTCAGCGCCACGAAGATGAAGGACACGATCACCAGGTAGGCGGCCATGACGGGAATGTCCACGAACATGACCGATTGAATGAACAGCAGCCCCATGCCCGGCCACTGGAAAACGGTTTCCGTGATCAGCGCGAAGGCGATCAGGTTGCCGATCTGCATGCCGGTCACGGTGATGACGGGCATCAGGCAATTGCGCAGCGCCAGCCGGAAGTGCACCACGCGGTCGGGCAAGCCGCGGGCGCGGGCGAACTTGATGAATTCGGTTCGCAGCGTTTCCAGCATCTCCGCCCGCACCAGCCGCATGATCAGCGTGATCTGGAACAGCGCCAGCGTGATGGACGGCAACACCAGTGCCGCGCGGCCCGAGGGGGTAAGCAGACCGGTGGACCACCAGCCTATCTTCACCGTGTCGCCGCGGCCAAAGCCCGGCAGCCAGCCCAGCTGCACCGAGAAGATCAGGATCAGCATGATCCCCACGACGAAGCTGGGCAGCGAGATGCCCAGGATGGAGACGAACTGCAAAGTCTGCGCCACCCGCGACTTGCGGTAGATGGCGGTCAGCACGCCCAGCGGCACGCCGATCACCAGCGACAGCAGCGTCGCCATCAGCACGAGTTCGAAGGTGGCGGGAAAGCGTTCGGCCACCAGCGCGAACACGTCCTGCTGGTTGCGGTAGGAAATGCCGAACTCGCCCTGCGCCGCGTTGGTCACGAAATGCACGAACTGCATGCCCACCGACGCGTTCAGGCCCAGGCGTTCGCGCAATTCATCGCGCTGCGTTTGCGAGGCCTGCTCGTTGAGCATCATGTCGACGGGATCGCCGACAAACCGGAATATGACGAACGCCAGCAACGCCACCGCCAGCATGACGCCAACTGCGTTGAAGACGCGTCTAATTATGAACGCCAGCATGTGCGGCTCCCATCGGATTCACTTTCAGATCCAGGACCGCCCCGGCCTCGGCGGGCGCGGCGGTCCCCTCAGGCCTTGCCTGCATTACTGCATGCGCACGGTCCACAGACGCGCCTTGTTGTCCGGCATCTGCAGCACGTCGCCGACCTTGTCGCCCACCGCCCAGGCCATGGGCTGCTGGTGCAGCGGCACGAAGCGCACGTCGTCATGCAGCGTCTGCAGGATTTCCTCCATCATGAGTACGCGCTTGGAACGGTCCATTTCGCCCGCGGCCGCGTCGATGCGGGCGTCCAGCGCGGCGTCGCCCCACTGGCCCCAGTTGAAGACGCCGGCCGGGCCCGTGCGCGTGTGCACCACCTGCAGCAGGATAGACAGCGCGTCGATCTGCGGTTCGTTGGCCCAGCCGTGGATGGTGATGTCGAACTCGCCGCGGGCGCGCTTGGGGTTCTGCAGGGAGCGCGGGCCGCTGGCCAGCGTCGCCTTCACGCCGATACGCGCCCACATGGAGGCGGCGGCCTGACAGATTTCTTCTTCGTTGACGAACATGTCGTTCGAGCACAGCAGCGACACGGTGAAGCCGTCGGGATAGCCGGCCTCGGCCAGCAGCTTCTTGGCGCGGGCGGCGTCAAACGGCAGGCGCTCTTCCTGCTGCTTGGCGTAGCCCGGGATGACTGGCGCCACCAGCGCGCCCGTGGTGCGCGACAGGCCGCGCATGACGCGCTTCTGGATCAGGTCCGGCGAAAGCGCCAGGTAGAGCGCCTGGCGCACCTTCACGTCCTTCAGCGGATTCTGGTCGGTGATGTTGGAGCCGACCAGCTTGTCGCCCAGGTTGAAGCCGAAGTACAGCGTGCGCAGCTCGGTGCTGGCCAGCACCTTCACGTTGGAGGAGGCGCGCAGCCGGTCCAGGTCCTGCAGCGGCGCGTTCTCGGTGAAATTGATGTCGCCCGACAGCAGGGCCGCCACGCGCGTCGGCGCGGACGCGATCGGCGTGAATTCGATGCGGTCCAGGTTGTGGCGCGGCTTGTCCCACCAAGCGGGGTTCACCACCAGCACCGTGCGCGTGTCGGGGCGGTAGGACTCGACCTTGAACGGGCCGGTGCCATTGGCGTTGTGCGTGGCATAGCCCTCGATCTTCTTCGCGGCGTCCGTGGGCTTGAGGCTGTTGTTGTCCACCAGCCATTGGCGGTTGAAGATGAAGATGTTGGTCAGGTCGTTGAGCATCAGCGGATAGGGATGCGTCATCTCGATGTCGACCGTGTAGTCATCGACCTTGCGCACCGCCTTGAAGGCGGGCAGATTGCCCTTGAGCGGAGAGGCGTCGTCCGACACCCGGGTCAGCGACGCGACCACGTCGTCCGCCGAGAACGGCGCGCCGTTGTGGAACTTCACGCCCTGGCGCAGCCGGAAGCGCAGCACCGTGGGCGAGGTCGCCTCCCAGGACTCGGCCAGCGCGGGCGCGATGTTGAACTTGTCGTCGTAGCGGATCAGCGCTTCGTACACGTGGTTCAGGAACGCCAGATTGAACGTGCTGCCGTAGGAGTACGGGTCCAGCGAATCCAGGTCCCGGGCGGCGCCCCACTTCAGCGTGTTGGCGGCGGATGCCCCCGCCACGGCCGATAGTGCGATCACGGCCCCGGCGGCCCATTTGAACAATGTCTTCATGGCTGCAACTCTCCCTTGTGTATCGGTCTGAACTCGCCGGGATCCGGCCCGGCGGATGGGTAAGGCGGAAACTCCCGGCGGCGCCGGTCAGCGGCCCAGGGCCAGGCGCTGCGCCCGCTCCAGGGACGCCAGGGCCAGCACCTGCGCCAGGGCGGCGCGGTAGGAATCGATGATGGGAACGTCCGGCAGGCGCGGCAGGCTGGGCAGATAGCCGGCCAGCGCGGCGCCCGCCACGATGACGACGTCCGCGCCCTGCTCCACCGCGGCGTCCAGGGCCAGGCTGACCTGCAGCGCCGATTCCGCCGAGCGCGACACGTAGTCCAGCGCATTGCCCGGCAGGGCCAGGATCCCGGCGCAGCGCGACTCCACGCCCCACTGCCGGATCTGCTCGCGCAGCATGCCGGGCCAGCGCCGCCCCACCGTGACGATGGCGTAGCGGTCGCCGCGCTGCATGGCGCTCATGATCGAGGCTTCCGCCATGCCCACCACGGGCACGTCCAGGCGCTCGCGCACCGCGCCGATGCCGGGTTCGCCGAAACAGGCCAGCAGGCAGGCGTCGAACGGAACGGCGGCCTCTCCCGCCTCGCGCTCCACGGTGTCGAGCACGGCATGGGCGGACACGGCTGCCTCCGCCCGGCTGGCGATGTAGGCGGGGCCGAACCCGACGGTCACGGCGCGGACCCGGGCGGCGTCGCCCAGGAAGGCTTCGGCCTGGGCGGCCAGGCTGCCGGTCAGTTCCGAGGTGGTGTTGCCATTGACCACCAGCAGCCGGTAGGGCGCGGCGACGGGCAACGGGCTGACGAGGGCGTGGGGTACTGCGGACATGGGTGGACCTCTGTTCGTGTATACAAACCGGACGCTTTATTTCAGGACAGTCCAAATTTTTTGTATAAATATTTGTATACGATTTATGTTGCCAATGTACCCCGACCAGCCGGCGCGACAAGCTATCGCTAACCCTTATCCCTCGTTGTAGTATGCTTGCCGGCACAGAGAAAAATGCGCGCCGGCGCCAGAAGCCGGACAATTCCCACCTAGGGAAAAAGCGCGCTGGCATAGGAGCCGACAAGACGATGACATCCCCCGTGCCACCGGCAGATGCACCCGCCAGGAAAGACCTGAGCCGCAACGAAATCGTATACAAAAATTTACGCAGGGCCATCATCGAGCAGGCCTTGCTGCCCGGCGACAAACTGCCCGAAGACATCATCGGCGAGCGTTTCGGGGTCAGCCGCACCATCGTGCGCGGCGTGTTGACGCGGCTGTTCAGCGAGGGGCTGGTGGATTTGCGGCCCAATCGCGGGGCGGCGGTGGCGCGCCCCAGCCTGGAAGAGGCGCACGACATCTTCGAGGCCCGGCGCTGCCTGGAACGGGACGTCGCCCGGCGGCTGCTGCAGCACATTACCGAGGCCGGGCTGGCGCGGCTGGAGCAGCACGTGGCGCAGGAAGAGGAAGCCCGCCAGCGCAACAGCACCAACGAATCCATCCGGCTTTCCGGGGAATTCCACATCCTGATGGCCGAGCTGTCGGGCAATGCGGTGTATGCGCGCTACGTGAACGAGATCGTGTCGCGCTGCTCGCTCATCCTGGCCCTTTATGGCCGCCCGCATTCGAGCGAATGCGCGGTCAGCGAGCACCGGGAGATCGTGGCGGGCCTGCGCGCGCGCGACGAAAAGCACGTGCTCCACTTGCTGGAGCACCATCTGGAAGCCGTGACGGCCCGCGCCCTGCTGACCGCGGACGGCCCCGGCGTGCGGGATATCCGCAAGATTCTGGACCGCTACGGCACCTGAATCGGGCGCGCGCAAGCCGGCCCCCCAAAGAAAAAGCGCCCGGTCTGGGCGCTTTTCGGTTCTGGGGCCTAGATTTCGCGCTCTTCCGTCTTGAGGTTGTTGTCGCGGGCGAAATCCACCACGAACTTGTACGCCAGCGGTTCGAGGTCGCGCAGGCGCAGATCGACCACGATCCCGCGCACGCCATCGATCACGACGGGCAGCACATAGGGCGAATAGGTGAGGTGGTTACCGGCACTGCCGGCGGGCCGGAACTGTGCCATTACGCCGGCGAGCCGTTCCGCCCAATCGCTGGGGCGGAAGCGGCTACCGCTTTCGGTAACGCCATGAATTACGAATTGTCTGACGCGAGTTGCCATGAGTTCTTCACTACAGCGCGCCTTTCACGAAAGCCGGATCTTCGGCGTGATCAAACATGCGCCCTGCGCCGCGAATTGTATATGATTGATCCTTTGCCCTCTTTCAAACGCCGATTCCCCTGGGGAAGCGCGTCGGCTAGAGGACCCGGTCGCGAGCCTGCCCGGCTGCGCCCGCCATACCCCCAGGAGGATCCGCGATGACCTCGCCTCTGGCCAATATCTATGCCCGGCTGCCGGTATCGTTCACGCACGGCCAGGGCGTCTGGCTGTGGGATGCCCAGGGGCGCAAGTATCTGGACGCGCTGGCCGGGATCGGGGTGTCCTGCCTGGGCCACGCGCACCCCGGGCTGGTGGCCGCCATCAGCGAGCAGGCCGCCCGCGTCATTCATACCTCGAACATCTACGAAGTCCCGCAGCAGACCGCGCTGGCGGCGCGCCTGACCGAATTGTCCGGCATGCAGGAAGTCGCGTTCAACAACAGCGGCTCCGAGGCCAACGAGGCCGCCATCAAGCTGGCGCGCTACTACGCCTACCAGCGGGGCAACAAGCACGCCCACATCATCACCATGGACTCGTCCTGGCATGGCCGCACCCTGGCCACGCTGGCGGCCACGGGCAGCGACAAGGCGCGCAAGGGCTTCGAGCCCCTGCCCTCGGGCTTCGTACAGGTGCCGTACAACCAGCTGGACGCGGTGCGCGCCGCTGGCGACGCCGAGCCCCGCACGGTCGCGGTGCTGCTGGAAGTGCTGCAGGGCGAAGGCGGCATCCGTCCCTCCGACATCGCCTATCTGCAGGCATTGCGCCAGCTGTGCACCGACCGCGGCTGGCTGCTGATGATCGACGAGGTGCAGTCCGGCATCGGCCGCACCGGCAAATGGTTCGCCCACCAATGGGCCGACATCAAGCCCGACGTGATGACCCTCGCCAAGGGCCTGGCGGGCGGCGTGCCGATAGGCGCCATGCTGGCCGCCGGCCCCGCCGCCGGCGTCCTGACCCCGGGCAGCCACGGCACCACCTTCGGCGGCGGCCCCCTGGTGTGCGCGGCCGGGCTGGCGGTGCTGGATGCCCTGGAATCCGAGAACCTGCTGGACAACGCCCACACCGTGGGCGCCCACCTGAAAGAAGCGCTGGCCGGGGAACTGGCCGGCACGCCCGGCGTCGCCGACATCCGCGGCCGCGGCCTGATGCTGGGCATCGAGCTCGCCCGCCCCTGCGGCATCCTGGCCCTGCGCGCCATGGAAGCCGGCCTGCTCATCAACGTCACGCGCGACCGCGTCATCCGCATGCTGCCGCCGCTGATCCTCAACCGGGAAGAGGCCGACCAGATCGTCGCCATCCTGGTTCCCCTCATCCGGGAATTCCTGGCCGAACAACCATAATCAACGCCCCGCCCGGGCCACGAGCCTGGCCGGGCCCCATGACCTGCGACATCACCATGACTCCTCCCACGACTCAAAACGGCCCCTTGCGGCATTTCCTGCAGTTCAAGGACTTCTCGTCCGCCGAGATCGCCTACGTGCTGGACCGCGCGCGCCTGATCAAGGACAAGTTCAAACGCTACGAGCCCCACATGCCGCTGCACGACCGCACGCTGGCCATGGTGTTCGAAAAGGCCAGCACGCGCACCCGCGTGTCGTTCGAGGCCGGCATGTACCAGATGGGCGGTTCGGTCATCAACCTGACCTCCAACGATTCGCAACTGGGCCGCTCCGAGCCCATCGAGGACACCGCGCGCGTGATTTCGCGCATGGTCGACATCGTCATGATCCGCACGTTCGAGCAGACCCGCATCGAGCGCTTCGCGTCGCATTCGCGCGTGCCCGTGATCAACGGCCTGACCAACGAATTCCACCCCTGCCAGATCCTGGCCGACATCTTCACCTACATCGAGCACCGCGGCTCCATCGCCGGCAAGACGGTAGCCTGGGTAGGCGACGCCAACAACATGGCCTACACCTGGCTGCACGCCGCCGAGATGCTGGGGTTCACGCTGCACGTGTCCACGCCGGCCGGCTACGAGCTGGAGGCCGCTCGCATCGGCAACCCGTCCGACAAGGTGCTGCGCCAGTTCAAGGACCCGATGGAAGCCTGCAAGGGCGCCCATCTCGTCACCACCGACGTCTGGACCAGCATGGGCTATGAAGCCGAGAACGAAGAGCGCCGCGCGGCGTTTGCCGACTGGTGCGTGGACGCCGACATGATGGCGGCCGCCGATCCCCAGGCCGTGTTCATGCACTGCCTGCCCGCCCACCGCGGCGAGGAAGTCACCGGCGAAGTCATCGACGGCCCGCAGAGCGTCGTCTGGGACGAAGCGGAAAACCGCCTGCACGTGCAAAAGGCCCTGATGGAATTCCTGCTGCTGGGCCAGGTGTAGGATGGGTGGAGCGCGAGAGTTCTTAAGCTAGAACACCGCTCTCCAGCGCGCGAAACCCATGCGGCCGCGAGCAGACTGTGCGCCCGGCATCGGCCAAGAAAACAGTCTGCCCACGGCCGCATGGGTTTCGCGCGTTGAGCACCTGGGTTCTTGCCCAGGAACTGCCGCGCTCCACCCATCCTACAAAACTCTGCGGAACATCGTGCGGCTCGTGTTGCGGAACGACGGGCGCACGCGGCTGCTCCAGTCGGTCGCGCGCACGGCCAGCCACGGCGGGCTGCCGAAGGTTTCGCGGGTCTGCAGGTCGTAGCAGGCCAGATACCGCGGCGACTCGTCCCGGCATTCATAGCGCAGCGCGCGCACCGTGCCCGGCACGGAGGCCAGGCCCGGCAGGTGTTCCTGGTCGTACCAGGCGTTCAGGTCGGCCTCGGCCTCGGGCAGCACGTCGGTCTCGACGATGTAGTGCCAGGGCGCGTCCTGCCCGGCGGATGCGCCCGGCAGTTCCAGGGTCCGATGCAGCACGCGGACGCGGGCGCCCGGCGTCAGCTCGGCCAGGCGGGCCTGGACTTCGGGCAGGGCCTGGGCGCCTCGCACGTACACATAGGTGTCCTCGACCTCCACCGCCGCGAACGCGTTGACGCTCACGCCCTCCAGCCCTTGCGTCAAGCGCCCGGCAAGATCCCGCATGCGCGGTTCATCGAAGCGCTCGCCCAGCGACACCAGCAATAGCGTTTCCTGCACAGTCATCTCCTTTCAATGCCCCACGCGCAATGCCACGAGGAAGCGCGACACCATGTTGTAGGCCCCGACCGTGGCGGCCAGTTCGACCAGCTGCGTGTCATCGTAGCGGGCCCGCAGCGGCGCGAACACCGCGTCGGGCACCTCGATATCGCGCGTCATCGCATCGGTCAGGGCCAGCACGTCGGCCTCGCCGGGCGCCAGCCCCTCGACGTCGGCCGGCGGCGGCCCATCGCGCAGCGCATCCACCAATGCCCGCGGCATGCCGGCAGCCACCGCATGCGGCACGTGCGCCTCGAACTCGTACGGCGCCCGGTTCAGGGTAGCCACGCGCAGGATGATCATCTCCCGCAGGCGCGGCGGCAGCGAGGTCTTCTGCCGGATGGCGGTCAGCATGGCCTCCCAGCCCTCGACCACGGCGGGGCTGTTCAACAGCACCTGGTACAGCGGCGAAATGCGGCCGCGGGCGGCGGCGATCCGCGCCTCCATCCCGGCCAGTTCCTTGCGGCTGCCCGGCACGACGGGCGCGACTCGGCTTGCGCTCATGGCCTTACTCCGGACGGATGTTCTTGCGCTGGATCAGCGCGGTCCATTTCTCGCGGTCGGACGCGATCAGCGCCGCCAGCTCCTGGGGACTGCCTGGCGCCGCCTCGGCGCCGAACTTCTCCAGCCGGGCGCGCACGCTCTCCGCGCCCAGCGCGGCGCGAACGGCCTGGTTGAGCTTGGCTATGGTGGCCGGCGGCGTGGCGGCCGGCGCCACGATGCCGTACCAGTTGTTGGATTCCACGCCGGGAATGCCCTGCTCGGCCAGCGTCTTCACGTCCGGCAGCAGCGGATGGCGCGTCGGCGCCGCGATGCCCAGGGGCTTCAGCTTGCCGCCCTGGATGTGCCCGATCAGGCCCGGCACGTCGCCGAAGAAGCCCGATACCTGGTTGCCCATCACATCGTTGATCACCGGCGCCGCGCCCTTGTACGGCACGTGCATCACGTTCGCCTTGCTGGCGTCGGCGAACATCTCCAGCGTCAGGTGCGGGATGCTGCCGATGCCCGACGAACCGATCGCGACCGACTGCGAGGCCGCCTGCGATTTCTTCACGAAATCCGCCGCGTCCGCGGCCGGGTTGGCGGGGTTGACCACGAACACCGTGGCGTTGTTCACCACCTTGGACACCGGCGCGAAGTCGCGCGCCGGATCGTACGGCAGGTCCTTGTAGAGGGCCGGGCTGATGGCCACCGCGCCCACGCTGGTCAGGAACAGCACCGAGCCGTCGGCCGGCGCCTTGGCCACGTAGGCCGCGGCGATGTTGCCATTCGCGCCGGCCTTGTTTTCCACGATGACCTGCTGCTTGAGCTCCTTGCCCAGCTGCTCGGCCAGCACGCGGCCGACCAGGTCCACCGGGCCGCCCGGCGGGAAGGCGATGATCAGGCGCACCGGCCCCTCGGCCTGGGCGGCGCCCAGGGCGGCCAGGCTGAGCAGCCCGGCCGACAGAATTTTCTTGAACATGTTGTCTCCTCGTCGAATGATATGTTCTTGCCGCTAGCGCGCCGCCAGACGGCGGCACGAACTGCTACCTACTGAAATCCGTACAGCCTGGCCGGGTTGTCCACCAGGATCCGTTGGCGCAGGGCCGCGTCCGGGCAGGCCCGGAAAAACTGGTCCACCAGTTCGCCGTCGTCGGGCATGTCTCCCGACACATTGGGATGCGGCCAATCCGTGCCCCACAGGCAACGGTCGGGCAAGGCCTCGGCCAGCGCCCGCACGAAGGGCAGGCCTTCGGAGAACGGACGGCGGCCGGACGCGATGCGGTCGATACCAGACACCTTGACCCAGGCCTGCGGCACCGCCGCCAGGCCGAGCAAGGCGCGCATGCCCGCCGAATCCAGCCCGGCACTCGCCTTCACCCGTCCCATGTGGTCCACCACGAAAGGCACGGGCAAGGTCGCCAGCCGGGGCAACAGGTCGGGCAACATCGCGCCGTCCAGGTGCAGGCACAGATGCCAGCCCAGCGGCGCGATCAGCGCCACCACGCGGTCGAACACCGCCGGCTCGGGCGCGCCGCCCAGATGAGGCACGAAGTTGAAGCGCGCCGCGCGCACCCCGCCCTCGTGCAATTGCCTGACGCCCGCTTCGGTCGCATCGGCGCCCAGCAGCGCGACGCCGCGGTAGCGGCCGCCGCTGGCGGCCAGCGCATTCAGCAAGGCGCCGTGATCGGAGCCGTGGCAATTGGCCTGCACCACCACCGCGCGCTCCACGCCCAGGCGCGCATGCAGCGCCGCCATGGCCTCGTAGGGCGCGTCGGGCGGCGTATAGGAACGGCCCTCGGCATACGGAAAGACATCGGCCGGGCCGAACACGTGGCAGTGCGTATCGCAGGCGCCCGGCGGCAGCGCGTGGCGGGGGCGGGACGGCGACGCAAGCGGAGGACGGCAATCGGGCACGGCGGATTCCTGTGGGGAAAGCGCCATGGTCCCGGATTGCAGGTCGCCCAACAATGCTATATCTTTGATTTCAGATATAGAATTTCCAAATATCAAATGGACCTGAAGCAAATCGAGTACTTTCTGACGGTGGCGGAACGGCGCAGTTTTTCCCGCGCGGCCGAAATGCTGGACGTGGCCCAGCCCACGCTCAGCCGCCAGGTCCGCCTGCTGGAACTCGAACTGGGCCAGCACCTGCTGTACCGCAATGGCCGCGGCGCCGAGCCCACCGAGGCCGGCCTGCGCTTCCTGGAGCATGCCCGCGCCCTGCTCACGCTGGCCGAACGCGCCAAGGAAGACCTCCAGAACCTGCGCGAAACGCCCACCGGCAAGGTGGTGGTCGGGCTGCCGCCCCGCATCGCGCGCGTCCTGACTCCGCCACTGGTCCAGGCGTTCCGCCGCAGCTTCCCGGAAGCTTCCATCGCCGTGGCCGAGGGCCTGAGCGCCCAGGTGCGCGAATGGCTGCTGGCCGGCCGCGTCGACCTGGCCCTGCTCTACGACCCGGCGCCCTCGCCCCAACTGGCCTACGAGTCGCTGTTCCGCGAAAACCTGGTGCTGGTGGCCGCGGCCGGGCACCAGCCTCCCCTGCCCGCCCGGATCGACGTGGCGCAGCTGGGCGACTACCCGCTGGTGGTGCCCAGCCTGCCCAATGCCATCCGCACCCTGGTCGAAAGCGTCTGCCGCGCCCAGGGCGTCAGGCTGACCATCGCCGTCGAGGTGGACGCCGTCCACACCATCGTCGAACTGGCCGCCCAGGGCGACGCCTACGCCATTCTGCCGCGTTCGGCCGCGCGCGGCCCGGCCGCCGAGCATGAACTGTCCCTGTGCGCTATCGGCAACCCCGCCATTACCAACGACCTGGTGCTGGCCAGCGCCCGCCACCGACCGTCCACGCGCCTGGCCACGGCCACCGCGCAATTGATCCAGGGCTTGAAGCTGGCCGAGCTGTTCGCGCCCCGGCCTGGACGCGCCGGCAAAAAGGCGGCCGGCGCGACAACGGTTAGCGCGGTCGCTCCGCGCTCACGCTGAACGCGACGCGGGTAACGCCGCCCTCGCTGCTGGCCGACACCGCGCCGCCATGCATGACGGCCACCGCCTTGACGATGGCCAGCCCCAGCCCGTGGCTGCGCTCCTCGCCGCTGCCCCGGCGCGCCGCGTCCGCGCGGTAAAACCGCTGGAACAGGTGCGGCAGGTGTTCCGGCGCGATCTGCGGACCGGGATTGCTGACCGTCACTTCCAGCGCGTCGCCGCGCCGGCCGATGTCCACCGTGATCGCGGCGCCCGGCGGCGAGTACTGGATGGCGTTCTGCAGCAGGTTGGTCACCGCCCTGCGGAACAGCGCCGTGTCGATCAGGGCCTCGGCATCCCGCTCGCCTTCGATCCGAACCTTCATGCCGGCCTCGTCCAGCAGGAACTCCAGGAACTCCACGGTCTTGCCCACTTCGTCGGCCAGCACCGCGTGGACCCGGCCGGTGGCGGCCTCGCCCTGGTCGGCGCGCGCCAGGAACAGCATGTCGTTCACCATGGCGCGCAGCCGGTCCAGCTCTTCGAGATTGGATTGCAGCACCTCTTGCAGATCGGCCGAACTGCGCGGGCGCGCCAGCGCCACCTGGGTCTGGCCGATCAGATTGGTCAGCGGGGTGCGCAGCTCGTGCGCCACGTCGGCGTTGAAGGCTTCGAGCTGGTTGTAGGCGCCCTCCAGCCGCGCCAGCGCGCCGTTGAACGAGGTGGCCAGGTCCTCCAGTTCCACCGGCAGCGCCGCCATGCTCAGACGTTGCGACAAGGCGCTGGGACGCAAGGCGCGGGCCTCGGCCGACAGGCGGTTCAAGGGCAGCAACCCCAGCCGCGACACCCAATAGCCCAGCACCGCCGCCAACAGCATGGCGGTGAGCGACAGCCCCGCCATGGCCCACAACAGATAGCGCAAGGTGTGCACGTAGGGCGCCGAATCCATGCCGACGATCAGCCGCACTCGCGGCCGCTCCATGCTGGCCTCGACGGTGACCGAAATCGTGCTCAGCGCGTATTCGCGGTCGGGCAGCATGATGGAACCGAAGCCGTCCGTGCGGCGCTCCAGGCGGTCGATCCCCGCCAACCCCCCGCCGTACTCATAGGCGGGGTCGTCCGACAGCACCCAGAAACGCAGGCTGCCGTCAGCCGGCATCAGGGTATCCAGCTTGGCTTTGAAGCGCCCCCAGCGCGCCGGGTCCGTGGCGCGCGTGAGCGAATAGCCGAGCTCCTGGGCGGTGGTGCGCAGCGCGTCCTGCTGGATCCGGTCGAGCTGGCGTTCCAGCACCCCATACAGCGCCGCGCTGGTCAGCGCGAACACCGCCGCGGCCGCCGCGGCGAACATGATCACCAGCCGGGTCTTGAGCGAGACCTTCATTGTCCGGGCTCGTCGTCCCGCAGTTCGAGCACGTAGCCCATGCCGCGGATCGTGTGTACCAGGCGCTTGTCGAAGGGCGCGTCTACTTTGCCCCGCAGCCGCTTGATCGCCACTTCAACCACGTTGACGTTGCTGTCGAAGTTCATGTCCCAGACCAGTTCGGCGATCGCCGTCTTCGACAGGATTTCGCCCTGGCGCCGCGCCAGCACGGCCAGCAGGGCGAACTCCTTGGCGGTCAGGTCCAGGCGCGTGCCGGCGCGCCACGCCTTGCGGCTGATCAGGTCGATCTGCAGGTCGCCGATGCGCAACTGCACCGGGTCCTGCGCTCGTCCGCGCCGGGTCAGCGCCTGCAGCCGGGCCAGCAGCTCCAGAAAGGAAAAAGGCTTGACCAGGTAGTCGTCCGCGCCATCGTGCAGGCCCCGGATGCGGTCTTCGACGCCATCGCGGGCCGTCAGCATGATGACGGGCGTCTGGCGCAGCGTGCGCAGGGAGCGCAGCACGGCGAATCCGTCCATGCCGGGCAGCATGGCGTCCAGCACGATCACGTCGTAGTCGTGCTCCAGGGCCAGGTGCTGCCCGTCGATGCCGTTGTGCGCGACGTCCACGGCGCAGCCCTGCTCGCCCAGGCCCTTGCGCAGGTAATCCGCCGTCTTCAGCTCGTCTTCAACTATCAGGATCTTCATGTGCAGCCCCGTATGGTGCGGCCCTGACCCGGAAGGCGCGGCCCTGGCCGCGGCCTGGCCGGACGCGACGGGCCCGCTACGCTATTTTGGCCCAACTCCGGATGGATTCGCGAGGGCCGCCTTGCGGGCTGCCCGGGCCTCCTTGCGACGCATGTACCAATAATGGGCGCGGTCCAGGTACAGGTAGACGACCGGCGTGGTGAACAGGGTCAGGGCCTGCGACACGATCAGCCCGCCCACCATCGCGTAGCCCAGCGGCCGCCGCAGTTCCGAACCCTGCCCGTGGCTGAGCATCAGCGGCAGGCCGCTGAGCAGCGCGCACATCGTCGTCATCATGATGGGGCGAAAGCGCAGCACGCAGGCCTGGTAGATGGCCTCGGCCGGGGCCATGCCGTGCGCGCGCTCGGCGGTCAGCGCGAAGTCGATCATCATGATGCCGTTCTTCTTCACGATCCCGATCAGCAAAATGATCCCGATCAGCGCGATCACGCTGAGGTCGTAACCGCCCATCATCAGGATCAGCAGCGCTCCCACCCCGGCCGACGGCAGGGTCGACAGGATCGTCAGCGGGTGGATGTAGCTCTCGTAGAGCAGCCCCAGCACGATGTACACGGCAATCAGCGCCGCCGCGATCAGGTAGGGCTGCGAGGCCAGCGAATCGCCGAACGCCTTGGCCGTGCCCTGGAACGCGCCCGTCAGGCTGGCCGGCACGCCCATTTCGCTTTGCGCCTGCTGGATCGCCGTCACCGCGGCGCCCAGCGACACGCCCGGCGCGAGGTTGAAGGAAATGGTCACGGCGGGGAACTGGCCCTGGTGGCTGATGGACAGATACGCCGTCTTGTCGGTATCCAGCGTGACGAAGGTGGACAGCGGCACCAGCTCGCCCGTCAGCGGCGAAGCCAGGTAGAGCTTCGAGAACAGGCTGGGGTCCTGCTGCAACGCCGGCGTCACCTCCAGCACCACGTGGTAGCTGTTGATCTGGGTGAAATACTGGGCCACCTGGCGCTGGCCGATGGCGTCGTAGATGGTGGCGTCGATCATCGCGGGCGTGATGCCGAACGACGAGGCGCGGGCCCGGTCGATGGTGATGGACGCCGTGGCGGCCGCGTTCTGCTGGTCGGACGCCACGTCGGCCAGCGCCGGCAGGCTGCGGAACTTCGCCAGCAGGCGCGGCGCCCAGACGTTCAGCTCATCCAGGTTGGAATCGGTCAGCGTGTACTGATACTGCGTGCGCGACAGGCGGCCGCCCACGTTGATGTCCTGCCCGGCCTGCATGAACAGCGTCACCCCCTGCAGCCTGGCCAGTTGCGGCCGCAGCCGCGCGATGACCTCGTCGGCCGAAGCCTTGCGGCCCTCGTCCTTGGGTTTGAGGCCGATATAGAAGTTGCCGGTGTTGTACGTGCTCTGGCTGCCGTTGAAACCGAAACTGGCGATGTCCGGGTCCTGCCGGATCACCTCGGCCATCTGGATCATGCGCTGGTTCATCAGCGCGAACGACGAGTCCTGCGCCGACTCGGCGAAGCCGAAAATAAAGCCCGTGTCCTGCTGCGGAAAGAAGCCCTTCGGGATGATCACGAACAGCACCGCGGTGCAGGCCACCGTGGCTAGGAACACGCAAAGCGTCGCGAACTGATGCCGCAGCACCAGCTTCAGGCCGCGCTCGTACGCATGCAACATGGCGTCGAAGCCGCGCTCGAACAACAGGTACATGCGGCCGTGGCGGTCCCCGTGCCGGTTCTTCAGATGGCGCGAGCACAGCATCGGCGTCAGCGTCAGCGATACCAGCACCGACACCAGGATCGCCAGCGTCACCGTCACCGCGAACTCGCGAAACAGCCGGCCGACGATGCCGCCCATCAGCAGCAGCGGGATGAACACCGCCACCAGCGACACCGAAATCGACACGATGGTGAAGCCGATTTCTCCCGCCCCCTTGTACGCGGCCTCAAGCGGCGGCATGCCCTCTTCCACGTGGCGGTAGATGTTCTCCAGCATCACGATCGCGTCGTCGACCACGAAGCCCACCGATATCGTCAGCGCCATCAGCGACAGGTTGTCCAGGCTGAAGCCCGCCACGTACATCATCGCCGCGGTGCCCATCAGCGCCAGCGGCACGGTCACGCAGGGAATCAGCGTCGCCGCCACATTGCGCAGGAACAGGAAGATCACCATCACCACCAGGACGATGGTGAGCGTCAGCGTGAACTCCACGTCCTCCACCGAGGCGCGGATCGTCTGGGTGCGGTCGATGATGGTGTTCACATGCACCGAGGGCGGAATGGATGCCTCCAGCCTGGGCAGCGCCGCGCGGATCCGGTCTACGGTTTCGATCACATTGGCGCCCGGCTGCTTGCTGATCTGCAGCACGATGGAGCGGCCGTTGGTGATCGTGTTGTCGGGCGGGGAGGCCGGGCCCGCGTAGGCCCAGCCGGCCAGCTTGGTGTTCTCGGGGCCGTCCACCGCCACGCCCACGTCGCGCACCCGGATGGGCGCGCCGTGACGGTAGGCCAGCACCATGTCGTTCCAGGGCTCCGCCGACAGCAGCTGGTCGTTGGTGTAGGTGGTGAAGCTCTGGCGCGGCCCGTCTATCGTGCCCTTGGGCTGGTTGACCGTGGTCGTGGCGATCACGCCCCGGATGTCCTCCAGGCTCAGGCCCAGCGCCGCGATCTTGCCCGGGTCCACCTGGATGCGCACCGCGGGCTTCTGCTGGCCGCCGATATTGACCAGCCCCACCCCGGAGATCTGCGAAATCTGCTGCGCCAGGATGTTGTCCGCGTAGTCGTTGACCTGGATCAGCGGCAGGGTTTCGGACTGCACCGCCATCACCATGATGGGCGCGTCCGCCGGGTTCACCTTGCGGAAGGTGGGCGGGTTGGGCAGGTTGGCCGGCAACTGCCCGCTGGCGGCGTTGATCGCGGCCTGCACGTCCACCGCCGCCGACTCGATGCTTCGGTTGAGGTCGAACTGCAGGGTGATTTGCGTCATGCCGATGGCGCTGACGGACGTCATCTGCGACAGGCCCGCGATCAGCGAGAACTGGCGTTCCAGCGGCTGGGCGACGTTGGAGGCCATGGTCTCCGGACTGCCCCCGGGCAGGTTGGCCTGCACCTGGATCGTGGGGAAATCCACCTGCGGCAACGGCGCGACCGGCAACAGCGGCCAGGCCGCCACGCCGACCAGCAGCACGGCCAGCGCCAGCAGCAGCGTGCCGATGGGTCGCTTGATGAAAGTGGCTGATACGCTCATTCGCCGCCTCCCGCCGCGCGCGCGTCCAGCTCGCGCACTTTACTGCCCGGCTTGAGCTTGTACTGGCCGTCCACCACGACCCGTTGCCCGGCCTCCAGGCCGTCCTGGATGACCGCCACCCCGTCCTGCGTGCGCTCCACATGCACGGCGCGCGGCTGGGCCACGCCCGCGCCATCCACCGCATACACATAGGTTCCCGACTGGCCGCGCTGCACCGCCTGGGCCGGCACGGTCAACGCCCGCTCATGCGAGTCCAGGATCAGGCGCGCGTTGACGTACTGCCCGGGCCACAGGCGGTGGCTGGGATTGTCGAACATGCCTTTGAGCTGCACCGTGCCCGTGGTCGTATCGATCTGGTTGTTCAAGAGCACCAGATGCCCCGATCCCAGCGGCTGCCCGCCCTCGCGCGGATAGGCCAGCACCGCCAAGGGCTGGCCGCGGTCCATCGCGGCGTTGATGGCGGGCACCGCCTCTTCGGGCACGGAAAAGAACACGGCGATCGGATCGATCTGGTTGATCACGACCAGGCCATTCGGATCGGCTGCGTGCACGATGTTGCCCGGGTCCACCAGCCGCGCCCCCACCCGCCCCGAGATCGGCGCCACGATGCGCGTGTAGTCCAGCTGCACCTTCGCGTAGCTGATCTGGGCGTCGTCGGTCTGCACCGCCGCCTCCAGCTGAGCCACCAGCGCGCGCTGCGTGTCGAGGGTCTGCTGGGTGGCCGCGTCCTCGCGCTGCAGGCGGATGTAGCGCTGCAGGTCCAGCTTCGCGTTGACGAGCGTGGCCTGGTCCTTCGCCCGCTGCGCCTGGACCTGCGCGAGTTGCGCCTGCAGGGCGCGCGGATCGATGCTGGCCAGCACCTGGCCGGCCTTGACGTCCTGCCCTTCCGTAAACCCCACGCTGTCGAGCTGCCCGTCCAGGCGCGCCTTCACGGTCACGCTGGCGGCGGCCGTCACCGTTCCCACGCCCGTCAGGTAGCGGGCCAGGTCCTGCTCCCCGGCCAGCGCGGTGCTCACCGGCACGGCCGCCGCGGGCGGAGCCGGTGGCGCGGAGCCGCCGCGCAGGGACAGCCAGGCCGCCGCGCCTGCCGCGATCGCGATCAGGACGCCGCCTGCCAGAATGACGCTGCGCCGATGAGGGGAAGTCACTGCCTTGTCCATGAAGTCACTCATTCGTAGGGGTGGGTCCGCCCGCGGCGGGTTGCGAGCCGGCGGCGGCGAGCGCCTGCGCGTCCGGCGTCCGCAGGGCGGCGGCCGACCAGCCTCCGCCCACGGCCTTGACCAGCGCGACGCTGGCCACGAGCCTGCGCCCGCGCAGTTGCACGGCCGTGCGCTCGTTGGACAGCGTCAGCGCCTGGGCCACGGCCACGGTCAGGAAGGTGGCGGTGCCCGCGCGGTACTGCGCCAGCACGAGCTGCTCGCTCAGCCGGGAGGCCCGGACCGCGTCGTCCTGCACCTGTGCCTCATCCGCCAGCACCCGCAACGTGGACAGGTTGTCCTCGACCTCCTGGAAGGCGCCGAGCACGGTCTGCTTGTATTGGGCGGCGGTGGCGTCGAACGCCGCCACCGCCTGCGTATCGCGCGCCTTCCTCAGGCCGCCGTCGAATAGCGTCCCGGCCAGGAGCGCGCCCAGCGACCAGACCCGCCCCGGCGCGCTGAACCATTGCGCGAAATTGGCGGCCGCGAAGCCGCCGCTGGCCGACAGCACCAGCGACGGGAAATACGCCGCCCGCGCCACGCCGATCCCGGCATTGGCCGCCGCCGCCTGGCGTTCGGCGGCCGCGATGTCGGGCCGCCGCTCCAGCAGATCGGACGGCAGGCCCGCCGGCACCGCCGGCACCTCGGCCAGCCACGGCTGGTCGGCGGGCAGCGGCGGCAGGCTGAAGCGGGCCGGCGGCTGGCCGGTGAGGATGGCGATCGCATGCTCCAACTGGCTGCGGGTGGCTTCCAGGTCGATGGACTGGGCCTGGGCGGTCTTCAGTTGCGCCTCGGCCAGCGCCACGTCCGACCTCAGGGCCACGCCCGCCTCGTATTGGCTGCGCGTCAGCGCCAGCGAGCGCCCGTAGGCCTGGAGGGTGCTGGCGTACAGATCCTTTTCGCGGTCCACGGCGCGCAACTGCAGGTAGTCCTGCGCGAGCGTGGCCTGGATGCTCAACCGGGCCGCCGCGAGTTCCGCCTGGCTGGCCTGGGACGAGGCGTCGGCCGACTCGACCTGGCGGCGCACGCCGCCCCAGATATCGGGCTCCCAGGACACGTCGATCGCCGCCGCGTAGCTGTTGCCGGTGGAAATGGTGCCGTTGCCCGGCGCCCGGGCCCGCGCGCCGGACGCGCTGGCCCCCACGGTGGGCCAGAATCCGGCCCGGGCCGCGTCCGACGCCGCGCGCGCCTGCCGGTACTGGGCCTGGGCCTGCTGGATCGTCTGGTTGGCCGCATTGGCCTGAACGATGAGCTTGCTCAGCGTGGCGTCGCCATAGGCGTCCCACCAGGGATGGTCGCCATCGACGGCGCGCGGCTCGGCCGGTTTCCATGGCCCCGTTTCTTTATAGGCATCCGGCACATCCACGGCCGGACGCTGGTAATCCGGCCCCACGGCGCAGCCGGCAAGCGCCAGCGCGGCGGCCAGGCTCGCCGCCGCCCAACCGGGCCCGGTCCTGTGATTGGTGTTCATGTGGCGCCGCCCTTTCCGGCTGACTGTCGGTACGCTCACACTGTAGAAACCCCAACCCGACCCTGCGCTGTCCTGAACCTGACAATCCGGACAGTTTCGGCGCGATTCGCCCGCCGCCGCGCCGCCCCCGGCCCGCCCCCATCAAAAGAGTTAAAATAGGGTCCTTCTTTTCTTGTCCGGCGGCTAGGGGCTTTCAAAGTCTGCTGTCAAAGCCTGCTGTCAAAGTCCTGTTGGCATCTCACATCGCACAATGACCACTATCCTCCCGAACCTTCCTACCGGCCAGAAGGTCGGCATCGCCTTTTCCGGCGGCCTCGACACCAGCGCGGCGCTCCTGTGGATGCGCAACAATGGCGTCATTCCCTACGCCTACACGGCGAACCTGGGCCAGCCCGACGAGTCCGACTACGATGAGATCCCGCGCAAGGCCATGGCCTACGGCGCCGAAAAGGCCCGTCTGATCGACTGCCGCGCACAACTGGTCGCCGAAGGCATCGCCGCCCTGCAGTCGGGCGCGTTCCACATTTCGACCGCCGGCATTACCTACTTCAACACCACCCCCATCGGCCGCGCCGTCACCGGCACGATGCTGGTGGCCGCCATGAAGGAAGACGACGTCAACATCTGGGGCGACGGCAGCACCTTCAAGGGCAACGACATCGAGCGCTTCTACCGCTATGGCCTGCTCACCAATCCGGACCTGAAGATCTACAAGCCCTGGCTCGACCAGCGCTTCATCGACGAGCTCGGCGGCCGTTCGGAAATGTCGGAATACATGCGCCAGGCCGGTTTCGACTACAAGATGTCGGCCGAAAAAGCCTACTCCACCGACTCCAACCTGCTGGGCGCCACGCACGAAGCCAAGGATCTGGAGCACCTGAACTCCGGCATCCGCATCGTCAAGCCCATCATGGGCGTGGCGTTCTGGCGCGACGATGTTGCCGTCAAGGCCGAGGAAGTCACCGTCCGCTTCGAGGAAGGCCAGCCGGTCGCCCTGAACGGCGTGGAATACAGCGACCCGGTCGAGCTGATGCTCGAAGCCAACCGCATCGGCGGCCGCCACGGCCTGGGCATGAGCGACCAGATCGAGAACCGCATCATCGAAGCCAAGAGCCGCGGCATCTACGAAGCCCCGGGGCTGGCCCTGCTGTTCATCGCCTACGAGCGCCTGGTCACCGGCATCCACAACGAAGACACGATCGAGCAGTACCGCGAAAGCGGCCGCAAGCTGGGCCGCCTGCTGTACCAGGGCCGCTGGTTCGACCCGCAAGCCATCATGCTGCGCGAAACCGCCCAGCGCTGGGTCGCCCGCGCCATCACCGGCGAAGTCACCCTCGAACTGCGCCGCGGCAACGACTACTCGCTGCTGAACACCGAGTCGCCCAACCTCACGTACGCGCCCGAGCGCCTGTCCATGGAGAAGGTGGAAAACGCCCCCTTCACCCCGGCCGACCGCATCGGCCAGCTGACCATGCGCAACCTCGACATCGTCGACACGCGCGAAAAGCTGTTCACCTACGTGAAGACCGGCCTGCTGGCCTCCTCGGGTACCTCGCTGCCCCAGTTGAAAGACGCCAACAAAAAGTAATCGCTTCTTCGAGAAAAACCCTCCGCGGCATCAAGCTGCGGAGGTTTTTTTTTGGTTCATTGAGCATTACCGGGGAAGGCGGCGCGGATTTTGAGGAAGAAGTATTCCTGGTCGCGGTAGCCGTAAGCGCGCCGCTTGATGACCTTGATGGTGTTGTTGATGCCCTCG
>Ga0160492_100102_pt1 | contig 80215 bp, 72 predicted proteins | sample DID2MG_FD_108258 | JGI IMG/M metagenome (GOLD analysis project Ga0160492, IMG submission 108258) | Enriched soil microbial communities from UW Madison campus, WI, USA - DID2877_E24_FP2 MG | ecosystem: Environmental > Terrestrial > Soil > Unclassified | place: USA: Madison, Wisconsin | collected... | reverse complement strand
TAGCTTTTTCCCTCAGGTGTAATCTCGAAAATAGTCACGGCAAAATCTGCATCCTGTACGTTGAGCGACAAATAAAGATCAGTGATCATTTTTCCCGTTACAATAATGTCTTTTGTCATCGGCTGGCTTTCAAAAACAATATTGTAGGGAGATGTCATGTACAACGAATCATCGAAAGGGCGCGGTGTGGCAAACAAAAAAGCAGAGTCCAATACCTCGGCGATATCGTGTTTGTATAGTATGGATGAGGAAGCTGGCGGCTTCTGCGTAAGGGATAGTAATTTGTCCCGTCCTGTTTGTTTGACCGGTTGCGAAGAAAGATAAAGTGACAGCGTATCGGTAGCGAGTTTGTCAAAGGAGCGGGCCGTTTCCCATTTCTTTGTGCCGGTAACAAAATAATTTATCTGCTCTTTCAGGAAGGCTGGTTTTTGTTTTCCTTTCAACACCCAGTCGTACCACCAGATCACGTATTTATAGATCGGGATCTGCGCTTCTTTTTCGATATCGAGTCCGGATTGTACGGGACCAGGCTGCCATTGTGCGCCGCCATGGTCATAAGGACCGATCAATACGTAGTGATTTGATTTTCCTTTGGGCGATGCATAACGCATGTGTTGGTTGTAATAATACAAAGCGCCCACTTGGTCCGCATCATAATAGCCGGTGATGGTCAGTACCGGCATATCGAGACTGCTGTAATCTTTTTTATCAGGGAGGATGGAAGTCCAGTAGCTGTCAAAATCCGGATGGCTGATCCACTTCTGGAAAAAAGCATTGGTACCCCCCGCAACGGAATCGAGCTTGTTGAAGGGTAAACGGTTTTTATAGAGTTGATAACTGACCCGGTTCCAGAATTCGTAGTCAGCGAAGACCGCATTGTTAAGATCGCGACCGCTGACAAGTGTGGCCCATTGAAGAATATAACTGTAAAACTGGTTGGCGAAACGCGGGAAGTCTACGCCGAAACCTACAGCCACCATGGGATTAATAGCTTTCAGCGCCGGGTGCCGGTATTCTTTGCGGATAGCCTGCCATTGTGTAAAGCCAAGATAGGAGCCGCCGGTGGTAGCTACCTGGCCGTTACACCAGGGTTGTTTGCTTACCCAATCGATGATGTCATAAAAATCGCGCGCGTCATTTTCATAAGGGAAAAAATCACCTTCACTCTTGCGGCGGCCGCGGTTGTCTACATACACATATGTATAACCGTTGGTGGCAAATACGTTGCCGCGCGTGGCTTCATTGCCACTCGGATAAGGACTGAGGGAGATCACCGCCGGAACTTTATCCTTGCTCGCCACATTCCGATAGATAAAAGCATTGAGATGGATGCTGTCGCGCATCGGGATCATGACGGTCTCTTCCTTCACCGTTTCGGGATAAAGCGCATAGAAAAGGGATTCGATATCTGGCTGATAATACAGCCGGATATAATAGCGGAAATAATAATCGATCAGCGTGGTGGCAGCGCCGAAATTCAGTTTCCTGCCGGCTTGTGAAATGGATTGGTTGAGGATGTTTTCGATCTCTTTGCGGTTGACGTCGGTTGATGCTTTGGCAAAACTCCCTTTTTGCGCATTGATAATATCTCCGCTGAAGGAGGGATCCAGCCGGTTGATCGCCTGTTCAAGTTGCTGTCTGAACCGGGAGGCAAAAGCCTTGCTGTGGTCATCCGGTTGAAGACTGACGGCTGCCAGGTAAGCTTCGTGCACAAAACCAAAAGGTATCCGGTAGTTGGCGAAAGGTTTCAATTGCCGGCTGCGTTTGATCTGAAGAAGCCCGGTGGCATAATCGCCGGCAAAAATGGCCGGCGTCACCTCGTTGCTGGCAAACGAAAACAGTTCGGAAGAATCGATACTATAATTCTTCTCAGCCTCCCGGAGGTAAAGCATCACCAGTTGAGAAATCTTTCCTACCTCCTTGTAGGCGGCATCGGTATTATCAAGATTAAAACTGTCGGAAAGGGTATAACTGAACTTGTCGAAATAGTCGGCGGGGAGAACAGGTTTGGTTTGCGCCGATGCCGTATAGGCATGCAACAACAGGAGCAGCAGGACTGCGGAAAAAGGTTTCATGTTAATGGTTTCCTGAATTTACGGAAAGAGGAAGCCATTTGCAAATACCTTATTGACTATTTCGCATTTTAATGCGAAATAGCTTTCAATCCGATAATCGATCCTACCAGCGTTGTGAGGAAGAAGAGCCGCCAGGCGCTGGCCGGTTCTTTAAATAGTACTATACCCGCCAGCACGGTGCCAACGGCGCCGATGCCTGTCCATACCGCGTAGGCAGTGCCGATCGGTAAGGTTTGGGTGGCTTTGATCAGTAAGGCCATGCTGATGATCAGTGACACCAGGAAACCTCCGTACCATCCGTACATCGCCAGGCCCGTGGCTTCCCTTGCCTTGCCGAGGCAGGAGGCAAACAATACTTCAAAAAGTCCTGCAATGACCAGTAAGATCCAACTCATTTTTTTTGAGTGCAAAGCTGCTGATCGGGGCGGAGAATAAATTTTACTTATGATAAAAAATCAACGCAGTTCTGCCCGGATGCGGCTGAGGCTCACCTGCGTGATGCCGAGATAGGAAGCGATATGACCTAACTGTACGCGCCGGATAAGGTCGGGATGATCGTTGAGCAGGTCTTTGTAACGTTCGGTGGCGGTGCGTACCTGCCGGCAGATCAGCCTTTCTTCGGTGCGGATCAATTCCTTTTCTGCCAGCCTTCTTCCCCAATTGGCGATGTGGATGTCCCGCTCAAAAAGCTGGCGCAGTTCGCGGGTGTTTATAACGTAGAGCGTTGAGTCCTCCAGTAACTCCACATTTTCATAACCTTTTTCATTCGCTACATAACTTTTCATGGATAAAACAGGATCGCCCTCTTTGCCAAACCAGAAAGTAATATCGGCATCTTCTGTGGGTGAATAGGCACGCGCAATACCTTTTTTAATAAAATAAATTACGGGCTCGATCTTATCGGCTTTCAGTAAAATATGTCCTTTGGAAAAATGCTGTTCGGTGATGTGTTCTTTGAGTTGGTTCAAAGAATCGGTTGGGAGCGGGGCGAGTTGTAGGAGGAGCTGATCGAGGGACATACCGGGAATGTTGAACAAAATTAATCATCTTGGTTAACTTTGGACTATGCTCTCCGAAAAACAAAAAGCCGCTGCCGGCCAGCTATACGATGCCAATTACGACCAGGAACTGATCAACGAACGGATCGTTTGCAAAGACCTGTGTTTTGATTACAACTCGCTGCGTCCATCCGATATGGAAGTGCGGAATAGTTTGCTGAAAAAATTATTAGGGAAAACCGGCAAGTCGTTTTTGATCGAACAACCCTTCTATTGCGATTATGGCTATAATATCGAGATCGGTGAAAATTTTTATGCCAATGTCAATTGTACCATCCTCGACGGCGCGAAAGTGAGGTTTGGAGATAATGTATTCATTGCCCCGGGTTGCGGCTTTTATACCGCCGGTCATCCGCTGGATGCGGAGCAGCGCAACAAAGGACTGGAATATGCTTATCCCATCACTATCGGCAATAATGTGTGGATTGGTGCACAATGCAGCATATTGCCGGGGGTTACCGTCGGCGATAATACGGTAATCGGGGCGGGCAGTGTGGTCACGAAAGATATTCCGGCGAATGTAGTGGCCGTGGGTAATCCCTGCCGCGTGATCAAACAAATATCCTGATCCATTTTGGCGTAATGCCTGCAGAAGTTATGGCAAAGCGGCTGCCATGGCTGTTTTGAACGACACGGGCTTTCGTATAAAAATTACGATGCCTGCTAAAACGATAAATACAATATGAAAACACCTTTCTTTCTTAAGAGTACTAAAGAACTCGATGGCACTTTCTTTGAAAATGCCATTCTCCTCATCACGGAAACCAACGACAAAGGCGCAACCGGCTTTGTGATAAACATGTTATTTCCCCGCAAACTGAACGACCTCGCCGAGTTCAGTCACGCGCAACCTTTTCCGCTTAACGAAGGTGGGCCGGTCGATCGTGAACATTTATTTGTGCTGCACCAACGACCCGATCTGATAGCGGGTGGTAAATCGTTGGGTGAAGGCCTTTACCTTGGTGGTGACATGGACGCAATTATCCCGGCCATCAACAGTAATACACTTACAACAGCAGATATCCGCCTCTTCATCGGTTATTGCGGTTGGGACGATGATGAATTGCAAAACGAGATCAACGAAGGAAGCTGGGAAATCAGTTCCGGAGAAAAATTATTCTAGGTCTCCGGCGACCTGAAGTTCCAGTGGAAGTTTGATGGCTACTTTAAATCCGCCGTCATCTTCTTCGTAGAATGTAGCTTCTGCCGTTCCATTCAAAATATTTGCCCGGTTGGAGATGTTCGCTTCATGTAAATGAATTTCGTGCGAGTCTTTCTCTTTTGGATTGACGTAGTCAATGACAATGTTTGTTGTTTCCCCTGCCTGCATTTTGACTACAATCGATTCGGGATGCAAAACTTTTGCGAGACATAATGCATCCTGGATGATCCGGAATATCATTAGCCCGTATTCGCCATTGAGCAGCAGTTCCCGGTCCAGGTGGTATTCGACGGGCATCGTTTCCTGCACATCGCATTCGTCGAGTAATTTGGCGATATGCTCCGCATAGTTATCGTTCAGGAATGTAGTAGGGATGATGTCTTTTGAAAGCCGCTTGACAGAGTTGATCAGGTTATTGAGCTCGGATATGCTGTAATCCAGGAATTCGCTGGATACCTGCTCTACATTTTTAACGTGATTGATGTACAACTTCACCGCTGCGGAGGTTTGCGCAATCTCTTCGTGCAGTTGATAGGCGGTATTGAATTGATTTTTTTCAGCGGTTTTAATATTGAGCTGTGCAATTTGCTGTTCGGCTTGTAACAACAACTGCGTTACTTCCAATATCTGCCGGTTCTTTAAACGAAGTTCCAGCAGGCGACTGATCTGGCGGGCAACACGCTGCAACGCCAATATTTGTTGGTCGGTAAGTTTCCTCGGCACCTTGTCGATAGCGCAGACACTGCCAAGTGCATAGCCGTTCGGACTAACGATGGGAGCACCTGCATAGAAAGCTATTTTCAACCCACCGGTCACATCCGGATTATCGAAGAACCGTTCGTCTTTGGAAGCGTCTTCTACGAGCAGCACTTCTTTTTCGAGGATGGCATGTCCGCAAAAAGAATCACCTCGATTTCCTTCGGGGAAATCGATATTCTTTGTGGCTTTGAACCACTGCCGGTCTTTGTCGATGAACGTTATACTCGCAATCGGACAATTGCAGATATCGGAAACGAGATGAACGAGATCTTCGTAATCCTCTTCCTGTTGCGAGTCGAGAATGTTAAACGAATAAAGGTCTTTTAAACGTTGTTGTTCATTGTAGGGAATCGGAGCCTTCTTCATATTAGGATATTATCAAAACTGAACTAAGTAAAACTATGAAAAAGGCAATGAATAAACCGCTATCCGGTTCGCTAAAATGCAGTATTAAGGGTTAGTTATGTCATTCGAAAATTACACAACGGGAACTCAACGAATATATTTACTTAAAACGTAACCTGTTTTGTTGCTGCTGATCACCCACACTTTCGACCAGGCGCCGCGCTTGCCGAGTTTTACCAATTTCGCTCCTTTACGGATCTTTTCCACGATGCTGAAATTTTCGCCCGGACCCGAACGCAGGTTTACTTCGGCGATAACTTCGAATTGCTCAGGAGGGTTTACCTCTGCCTCGTCTTCTTTCGACGTGTTAGGGCGCGTCTTATTACCGGTTTTAACGGAAGACGGGTTGTTTTTATTCCTAGTCCCCGATTTTTTAGGTTCTTCCGGTTCTGCAACAGCGGCGCACACGCCGCAGGTTCCGCCCCCGCCGCAATGTTTGCAGCGGCTACAATTTCTGCAGACATTACAAGAGGCGGAGCCCGTGCACCGGCCTTCTTCTTTGGGGGAAGTGCAGCAACTGGCAATGTCCTGTGAAAAACATGAGGTGGCGGATAAAATAAAAGCAAGGATAAGGAGATACTTTTTCATAACAGATGGCTGTATAAGGTTGTGGGTGTAAACCTACGGTAAAGCATCAACAGGTGCAGCAGCGCATGGGAGGGGATTTTTCCCGTTTCTTTATCATTGGTTAAATGGCTTGCGCGGGAAAATATTTTACCTTGGCACCAACATCTTTTTCGGCCATGCAATCCATCCATCTCAGTCCGGTATCTGCGCAACATATCAACGAACTCCAATCCATCGCGCGTGAAACTTTTTACGAGACTTTTGCAGGCGACAATACCGAAGCAGACATGCAGCAATACCTGGATGAAAAATTCAATCTTTCCGTGTTGCAATCAGAGCTCGCCAATCCGGATTCTCTCTTTTTTATTGCCTGGGAAAATGAAACGGCCATCGGCTACATGAAGCTTAACACGGGTGCCGCACAAACTGAATTACAGGAAACAACGTCGCTGGAGATCGAACGCATCTATGTCAGAAATGCGTATCACGGAAAAAAAATAGGCCAGTTGCTCTATGATAAAGCGTTTGAAGTAGCGAAGGAAAAGAATAAAACCAGCCTCTGGCTTGGTGTGTGGGAAGAGAATCACAAAGCCATCCGATTTTACGAGAAAAATGGATTTGTGCCTTTTGATAAACATGTGTTCCGTCTTGGCGATGATGAGCAGACAGATGTGATGATGAGAAAAAGTATTACGGTGTAAGCTATCATTCATAGGTAAATGATACTTTGCGGCTTTGCTCCTTATGCAGCTTTGCGTGAACCCGGCGAATAAGCAGGGTGCCGAATCAAAATCGCTGCCGGTACAACAAAATACCGCACCGGCAACGATCATTATTTAACTAAGCTAATTCTGTGACGAACTGTTCTTTTGGTGTGCGTACCTTCTTCATGTTCACCAACCAGTCGCCTTCTTCAGCGCGATAGCCCAGCGGAAGGATCACAACACTTTTCAATCCCAATTTATCGAGACCCAAAAGTGCGTCCATCTGTGCCGGCTCAAAACCTTCCATGGGGGTCGCGTCTACTTTTTGTTCTGCTGCAGCGGCAATTGCCAATCCGAAGGAAATATAGGCCTGGCGGGCAGAATGATTTTTGTGCCAATCTTCACCCAGTGGCTCATACATGCCCCAAAGTAATTTTTTGTAGTCGTTCATGGCATCATCGGGAAGTCCGCGTTCTTTGATCGTATAATTGAAAACATCATCGATCCGCTGAGAGGAGTAACCATCCCAGGCAGTCCAAACCAGCAGGTGTGAACAATCGGTGATCTGACTTTGATTAAAAGAGAAAACCTTGATCTTATCCAGCAGCTCTTTATTGCTGATCACAAAAAGGCGATAGGGTTGGAGGCCGGAAGAGGAGGGCGCCAGGCGCGCGGCTTCCAGGATATAGTTGAGTTTGTCGGCGGGAACGGGCTGGCCGTTCATTTTTTTGGTGGCATAGCGCCATTGGAGATCGTCTAGTAAAGCCATGGAGTAATTTTTTAAATGAAAGACAAAATTAGCCCGGCTTTGTATACTTTTGTAACAAGGTAATCAAAAGTAATGGTTACCTCCAGGTAACCAGGTAACATATGACAGACAAGAAACATTCCCACGAAGACTGTAAAAAGAACATACTGGCAGTGCACGATGCCATGGATGTGCTCAACGGCAAATGGACGATATCCATTATTGCCGTACTCTGTTTTCACCACCAGCGCCGCTTTTCCGATATCCTCGCGGACGTAAAAGGTATTTCCAACCGCATGTTGAGTAAGGAGTTAAAAGAAATGGAAACGCATAAGCTGGTGAAACGCACGGTGCAGGATACGCAACCCATCACTGTCTTGTATGAATTGACGGAATACGGTCGCAAGCTGCAATCGGTTATCAACAATCTTTCCGATTGGGGACATGAGCACCGGAAGAAAGTAATGGGGAAGTAAGGCGTAAGGTTAAAACGACTGTTGTCGAAATAAATCTTTGCGGCTTTGCTCCTTGTGCGTCTTTGCGTGAACCCCAGTTGGCGCTTTTCACGCGATGCCTCCATTGTTTATGAACTATTGTAATCGTTTTCTGATGCGTAACGACATCACATACCAACTCGTAAAACCGGATGCGGCCATTGCAGACTATGTCGAGAGTTTCTGGGTATTGCAAAACAAATCTGCCACGGCGAAGGAAGTCGTGATTTTGCCCGATGGTCGCATCGATCTGTTTTTTTCCAGGTCGGCATCGGAACCTTTTCATGTAACATTATTAGGCATAAGCACGCATCCGGAGCAGGCGGAAATAGCGCCCGGAACTGTCATGTTTGCCATCAGCCTTCAACCATTGGGCGCGGAGATATTGCCCGGCAACCCGGTAGGCAGTATCATCAATAGTGGAAAACGAATGGCCGATGATTTTTGGGAATTTGAGGAAAAAGATTTGGAGGATTTTGAACAGTTTTGCGAGAAAGCCTCTTCACGAATAAAGCAACTATTGCCGGCCAAAATCGACGAACGAAAAAAGAAATTGTTTGAACTGATATATGCATCCAACGGATCTGTAACGATAAAAGAATTATCGGATAAATTATGCTGGACCAGTCGTCAGCTCAACAGGTATTTTTCGCCGCAGTTTGGTTTGCCGTTGAAAGCGTATTGCAGCATCATCCGTTTCCGGGCATCCTTTGCTCATATAAAAGAGGGAAAGCTGTATCCGCAGCAAGACTTTGCGGATCAGTCGCATTTTATTAAAGAAGTGAAAAAACTGTCGGGTGTATTGCCGAAGGAATTGAATAAAAATAAAAACGGTAAGTTTATACAGCTGGCTTTGTTAAGTCAAAATTCAAAATTCAAAAGTCAAAAATGACTTGTTCACGCAAAGGCGCATAAGGAGCAAAGGCGCAAAGACATCTTCTATACAAACAACTTAAAACGTTCTTATGATAAAATTTGCCTACACTATACTCTATGTAAATGACGTAGAAAAGACCATCACATTTTATGAAAATGTATTTGGCCTGCAGCGCCGGTTTATATCGCCGGATAATGACTATGGGGAATTGGAAACAGGCGCTACTACTTTGTCATTTGCCTCCAACACACTGGCCGGAAGCAACCTGAAAGAAGGATTTGCAAAAGCCGATGCATCGGCAAAGCCATTTGGTATTGAGATCGGTTTTGTAACGGAGGATGTGGATGCATTGATAAAAAAGGCGGTCGAAAACGGCGCAGCACTTTACGAAGTACCGAAGCAAAAGCCCTGGGGGCAAACGGTAGCCTATGTGCGGGATCTGGATGGGTTCCTGGTGGAGATATGCACGGAGGTGAATTAATTCAAAATTCAAAAGTCAAAATTCAAAAATCCGGTTCAGGCAAAACGACCGAAAAGTACAATTTCCCGCCACGCCCTGATGATAATTTTGTACCGTAAATAAAACGGTATGATAAACGATAAAAAGATAGCCATCATCGGTGGCGGTCCTGGTGGACTGGTGCTGGCAAGACTGCTGCAATTAAAGGGCGCGGACATAAAAGTCTACGAGCGCGACAACCACAAAGAAGCAAGATCGCAGGGAGCAACGCTGGACCTGCACGAAGAATCGGGGCTCGAAGCTTTGCGCCGCGCGGGTTTACTGGAAGAATTCTATAACTATCATCGGCCGGATGCGGGCAAGCTGCGTGTGTTGGATGAGGGCATGCATATCTTGTACGATGAGCATACCGGCGAAAAACGCGCGGCTGAAGATCGCCCGGAAATTGACAGGGCGGATCTGCGAATGATCTTACTCGAATCATTAAAGCCCGGAACCATACTATGGGAAAGCCAGTTTGTATCGATGAGCCCGCAGGGCGAAGGCTGGCAACTACAATTCAAAAACGGAGCAACCGCATACGCGGATATAGTGATAGCGGCTGATGGAGCCAATTCCAAAATCCGTTCCTATATCACTGCTATCAAACCTGTCTATTCCGGCATCACCATCATAGAAGGCAATATCTATCATGCTTCGCAAAATGCGCCGAAGCTTTGGGAATTGGTGAAAGGAGGGAAGGTATTTGCCCTGGGAAAAAGTCAATCGCTTATCCTGAGTGCCAAAGGAGATGGGAGTTTATCGTTTTATACCGGTTGCAAGTTGGAAGAAAACTGGGTGCAGCATTCGGGCATCGACTTTACAAACAAGCACCAGGTATATGACTGGTTTAAAAATGCCTTCGGCGAATGGAGTGAAGAATGGCAGGAATTATTTACCGGGGAAGAAATATGGTTTGTCGCCCGCCCGCAATATCATTGTCCACCCGAGCAGGAATGGAAGTCGTTACCCAACTTAACCATGCTCGGAGACGCGGCGCATCGCATGCCACCCTACGCGGGCGAAGGCGTAAACATGGCCATGCAGGATTCGTATGAGTTGGCATCCGCGCTGATATCCGGTGAGGGGATTGCTTCTTATGAAAAAGCAATGTTGCAACGTGCGGCGTCTGTAACAGCAATGACCTTAGATTCGACGGAGCGATTGCATAGCGAGGGCGCGGTGGAGTGGTTGTTGGCGATGTTTGAAGGGGAGTAATTTGTATAGAAAGGTATTTACCAGGGCATACTTTTAAAAAACCAGAGACCATTATTGATTGCCTCTGGTTTTTAACTTGAAACGTACATGGATTTTTGTGGTTAAAGGTGCTATCCTTTAGTATCTAAAATCTTGCTCATAGATGTTTATTTAATAGTTAGTGAATAAAGTTATTGGGAAAAAGGCAATTATCATACCGGTGAGGCGATTAGTTAATTGTTAAGCAATTACCAAATTCATATTCTCCGTCAATAATGGCTTTAGGTTTTTGAAAATCTTTTACAAAATTCTTACTGAGCCCTGACAAGCCATGTCTTAACGTAATTCTGATCTGAAGCGATTTATTTGGTTGTGCTAATATTGATTGTAAATTTTCAAAGGTTTTAACTTGAATGCAATGATGTGCGTGGACTTTCAAAAATACTTTCGGCAACCAACGTGGTATATAAGGAAATTGCGGAGTTGTCAAATCGACATTGCGGACATAAATATCCTTGCCTTTAGGATGGGCGGGGATTTCCTCCAACTCTCGAAGATTTATGATGACGTCATATCCTGAATAAAGCGATGTGTTGTAAAATTTAATCCGAAAACAAGGCTGGTTATTTTCGTCCCTGTGAGAGGCTATTTTGTCTGCTATCTTAATGCTGGGTCTCAAGAAGAAAAGAATCGTGAATAAAAAGACGAATGACGCGATAAGGTTATAGGCGACTTGTAATACGAAATCAGGCATGTTGAAAATTTTAGTTTACGGTGGAGTTGACATTGCAAAATAGCCCCACGCGGTGCCCTATAAAAAGGGTGTAAACACGACATTCGTGAGAATTTGTTACTCAATTAAATATCGGCTTTACATGTCTGAATCCGCGAGTTTGTAAGCGGCTTTATTGTCGGTTTGTTAGGATACAAATCATTAGAGCAGGTGAGTTTTTTTATTTGTATTCACAATTAGAAACAGCATCGATCACTCAGCATAGGCATTTCTTTTAGTTTCAGACATAAAAATGGTTCGTGAAAACACGAACCAGGAAAGAAGGTGAGAGCTCCTTTGCTCCTTATGCGGCTTTGCATGAGATTGGGTTCGGACTTGAAAAGTTTCCCAATCGCACTCAAATTTATCAGGGATTACTGCTGAAAATAGAAGCATTTGCAATCAATGCCCTTCTCTCAAATCTTAAAATATCAACAATCAACTGTGCAAAGTCTTCCGGCTGCAACACTTTATCCGGGTTACCGTCGGTGATCTTTAAATCCGTTATCGTCATATCCGTAGCAATGGTACTTGGCGTAAGCGTTACCACGCGGATATTCTCTTTCCGCATTTCCAGCATCAGGGATTCGGAGAAACGCATGACGGCCGCCTTGGAGGCGCTGTACGCAGAATAATTGGCGCTGCCTTTTAAGCCAGCTGTGGAAGCCACATTGATGATGTCTCCACCACCATTCGCTTTCAGCAGCGGAATTACAGCCTTGGCCACATAATAAACGCCGAAAACGTTTACCTGTATAATTTCTTCCCATTTGGCCGTCGGCATTTCTTCCACCGATCCGAGGCCGGCAATGCCCGCGTTATTGATCAATATATCTATCTGCGGAAATTCCTTCGCGATCTTGCCGATGCCCGCGCTCACTGCCTCCTGGTTGGCTACATCAAACGCTGCATAAGTGACATTAACACCCAATGCTTTCAACTCTGTTGCAGTTTCTTCCAGTTTTTTGGTATCCCGGCCGGTGATCGCGATGTTGACCCCTTCTTTGGCCAGTGCAATAGCCGTGGCCCTGCCCAGACTGCGGCTGCCGCCGGTAATCAGCGCGGTTTTACCTTTTAAGTCCATCATATGTTTATTTTAAGTTTGTTCGTATTACACCAACAACACCAAAAATACCATCTGGTTCAGGGATTTTTCTTAACTAAGGCATTTAGGATTTTATTTGCTAAATAAATTAGTATATTTGATTTTGAAAAAGGAGCCGGTTATGTTATTGAGCGAACGGGTGATGGAGAAGTTGGAGATATTGGCGGATGCTGCCAAATATGATGTTTCCTGTGCCTCGGGGCAGAGCAAGCGGGAAAATAAAAACAAAGGCATCGGCAATTCATCGGGCTTTGGGATTTGTCATGCTTATACGGAAGACGGGCGTTGCGTTTCGTTACTAAAGATCCTGCTCACCAATCATTGCATTTTTGATTGCGCGTATTGTGTCAGCCGGAAAAGCAACGATGTTAAAAGAGCAGCATTTACGGTAGAGGAAGTGGTAGACATTACCATTAGTTTCTACCGCAGGAATTATATAGAAGGACTTTTTCTGAGTTCGGGTATTTTCAGTAATCCTGACTATACGATGGAGCGGTTGGTACGCATCGCCAAAAAGCTGCGCAAGGAACAAAACTTCAACGGGTATATTCATCTGAAGGCGATCCCCGGAGCCAGCGATGACCTGATCAGGGAAGCCGGTCTCTATGCCGACCGGTTAAGTGTGAATGTAGAGATGCCGACAGAAACAAGTTTAAAACTGTTGGCGCCGGATAAAAATCACCAGGATGTGATCCGGCCGATGACATTTTTGAAAGAAGAAATTGCCGGCCGTAAAGAGGAGAAAAAGATCATTAAGAAAGCACCGCTTTTTGCCCCGGCAGGGCAGAGCACGCAAATGGTAATCGGTGCTACAAAGGAAACCGACCTCGAGATCCTGGCGATGACCGATTATTTCTACGGCAAAATGAACCTTCGACGGGTTTATTATTCGGGGTACGTGCCCATCAGTACCGATAACCGGTTGCCTGCATTGGGTACGCCGGTTCCGATCATTCGTGAAAATCGTCTGTATCAGGCAGACTGGTTGTTGCGGTTTTATGGATTCAAAGTAAATGAACTGGTCGGCTGGGATCAGCCCGATCTCGATTTGGAGATTGATCCCAAACTGGCCTGGGCATTGCGCAACCCGGAGCAATTTCCGGTAGATATCAATACGGCCGATCTGGAAATGATCAAACGTATACCGGGAATAGGAGTGAAGAGTGCCCAAAGGATTGTGCAATCGCGCAGGTACAGACGACTGCAGCCCGAACATTTACAAACAATGGGCATTGCGTATAATCGGGCTAAATACTTCCTGGCATTCAGCACACCGTTTTCGTTACACAAAGATCTCACGCAGGAGCAGATCAAACAGCAGATACTCAAACTGCAGCAAAGCAAATATGAAAAGAATTTTTCCGCACAAATAACCCTTTTCTGATCTATGACAACACTCGCCTGTGATGGAACTTTTGAGGGCTGGCTGACGGCTGTATTCGAAATCTATGAATACCGGTTTACGGACGTGGAGTTTTCCAGCGAAGGCGTGTCGGCCAATATGTTTTCCACGACCAGGCAGGTGACCACGGATTTGCGCAAAGCAGAACGGGTAAAAGTGGGATTGAAACAACGACTATCGCAGCAGGGATATCAGCAACTGTATCATACATTTTTTTCGGAAATAGAAAATGCGGAACAGCAGATGTGGTTGTTTGCGCAATATGTATTTGCCAGCAAAATAAACGTGGAAGGCGATCAGCGAAACCCGGTCGTATGGAATATCCTGAAGGCGGCACAAATGGTCCGCCGCGAATCGCACCGGATGAAAGCGTTTGTACGGTTTCAACTCACGAAAGATCAGATTTATTATGCCGTCGTCGAACCCGACTGTGATGTGTTGACATTAATAGCCAAACATTTCAGTGACCGCTACGCCGATCAGCGCTGGCTGATCTATGATGCTAAGAGGAAATACGGCATCTATTATGATCTCAACTCGGTTTCGGTAGTGGAAATGACATTTAATGAATCATCCAATGGTGTTGAAATCTGGGATGAGAAGGAGTTGTTTTTTCAAAAACTATGGCAGCGGTATTTCGGCAGCGTCAATATCAAAGCCCGGAAAAATAGTAAACTGCACTTGCAGCACATGCCGAAAAGGTATTGGCGGCATTTGACGGAGAAGCGGGTTGGGCTTTAAATATTCATGGTTGATGCCTTCACCGAACGTCGGGTTGTGTAATGCAGGTGGTTCAGGCATCTCGTTTAAAATATCTGGCTTTAAGTAATTAACTTAAACGACGGGATTTTAAAAACCTCACCCAAACCATCTATCTGTGTATGAAAAAAATAATTTTAGCAATTGTAACGCTTTTCCTGCTAGGGATAGCTCACGCACAAGGGTTTATCAATCTGAACAAAACCGGGTCGAAGAACTATCTCGCAAAATTCAGTGCCAAAGAAAAACTTCAAACTGCCACTGCCGAAACAGATTCAACGTTGACATTTTTGATAAGAGATTCGGCAAAACAAAATTTAGATCTGGTGTTGCATTTTGATGCATCGGGTAAATGTTACAGAGAAACGAGGGTGCTGAGTTGTGATTCCTGTTATCAAAAAATTGTAAACAATACACTGGCAGATAAAACGTATCAGTGGAAAAAAGTGAATGAAAAGACCTATGTCTCTAAATATTCAAAGGGGCTGATATTAACTATGCCCGGCGAGGGTGTTTTTTCTTTTGTGATTCAGCGGAGTGGGTTGGGGCGGAAGGAGTTTAAGCAGCGGTTTGGGACGATGTGAAAATAGGACGATCACTGCAATTCAACTGCCCGCTCCTTGGTTCGTGTATACACGAACCAAGGCATAAGTACTTTACTACAGATAATAAATAATACATCGTCATATTCGCCCTGCGCAAACAACCGATGAAAGATATCCCTACCCATTTAGTCTTTCCGACTAGAAATCCCCTTTTTAGCCGCTGCAAGTGAGATAACCAATCCCGCTAACTCACTTCCATCTTCTCCTGGAATAACTGGATAAATTGATCGACGTGCAATCCGTCTACCAATCCATGATGCACATGTACAGATACGGGCAATAGAACTTGTCCATTCTCCCCGGATAATTTACCAAAAACAATTTTAGGAACAGAGTCCGCCACGCCAAGCCGCTGTGCATGTTGCACGCTCGTAAACCGGATCCCGGTCAGCACAGAATAATGAATGATCGAGTCCACTGCTGGTGCCGGGCGAAGGCCGGAGTTCATTTTTTCCTGTCGCAGCGCTTCACCGGCTCCTGCTGCAAATGCCTTGAATTCGGGATGATAGTCAAAATAGGCAAATCCGAAAGTCTGGTCGGTTCGGGATACGGTCACTGATCCTGATATGGATGAATATTCGACCGGGCCATCCCGGTCGATTCGCTGCCGGAATTGTTTGACCGAGTTGGCTGCGTAAAGCGATTTATGCAGGTAATAGAGAAAAAAATTAACGCCTGCCATCTTGCAATAATTATAGGCACTTGTGCAATTGATCTCGGTAGTAAGTCCCCAAAACGGTTGCTCGAATAAGCCGAAGAATGCATAATGGTCTTTTCGTTTCCAGGTAGAGAGGTTTATTTTATATTTGTTATCTGTCAGCATGCCAGCAAATTGCCGCTAATCCCGGAGAAGGGATGCGCATAAAAGGATTTTTAATATACCTGGACGGATTATGTTCCATATACAAGGCAAAGAATTTATTGAACTCATTCCCCGCTCGTTTGGCGGTAACCTGGCTATCTGCGAGTCAACATCCCATCATCCGGGTTATTTTAGCTCCTCCACCTGCACGACCAGGAATGAATATTTTGATATTCTTTATTTCACTTGCCGGTTTTATCAGGACATTCGTGTCAATGCATTGGAAGATATAACGCATGTCAGCCTTCACTTTCAGCTTCGCGGCCATTCCGACGCGCGTATCTCCGGGCTAAATCAGCCGCTGGGCATGAAACCGAACGTTCATAACCTGTTAAATTGCGTAGCACCTGTAAGCGACTTTATCTTTCCCCAACAGGACCACTATGAATACATTTGCGTCGGTCTTAAACCATCCTTCTTTCAATCAATACTCGAGGGATGCGGGGAGATGGGTGATGAGCTGCTGAGGAATGCTGCTCACCAAAAACCGTTTGGTCTTTTTAAAAAAAGTATGACTATCGATTTTCACCAATTACAAGTACTGCGGCAATTAAAAGACGCACCCATTGCCGACTCTCTGAAACCTGCTTTCCTCCTTTCGAAAGTTCGCGAGCTTACCTTGTTAACGTTGGGAAGATCTTCGGAGCCGGACGCTATAAGCGGATTAAATAAAGAAGACATAAACAGATTACATGCTGTACGGGAATTCCTTTCGCTGAATTTCCTGCAAGCGCATAGCCTGGAACAGATCAGCCGCACTTTTCTCCTGAATGAATTTAAACTCAAGGCGGGTTTTCGTAAACTGTTCAATACAACCGTTTTTGGGTTCATCCATGAGCTACGGATGAGTTATGGGCTGGAGCTGATACAGGCGGGTGGGTATTCGATTGCCGATATCTCCATCAAGCTGGGCTATGAAAGCGAATCTTCGTTCAGGCGTGCCTTCAAATTATTCTTCGGAATGAGTCCTGCTGCGGTTAAAAAAGGCTGATCGTTGTGTAGTATAGCAGCAGCTTGGTCCCGAGTCCTCGGTACCGAAACTTCGGCGTGGACTCGAGCTGCCTCCACTTTCCGCTCCTTGGTTCGTGTATACACGAACCAAGGCAATGGCTGGAAACAAAAAAGCCTCCACATTTCTGTGAAGGCTTCTGTGCCCAGGACTGGATTCGAACCAGCACACCTCGCGGCGCTGCCACCTGAAGACAGTGCGTCTACCAATTTCGCCACCTGGGCGGTTTCGAAAGGGGATGCAAAAATAAGGGGAAATGAATTTATTTCCACTCTTTTATGGCAAAAATTTCTTCCTCTCCGCCCGAGCCCGCTACCAGCCTCGTTCACCGCTTTTTCACCCTCCACCCGCACGCACTCTTCCGCATGCCAACCGCATTTTTCGCACCCCGCAAAATCACGCAAAAGTACCTAACAACTGTTCGCATAGCCGCTGTACATTCGGATTGACGTTCACATACACACACATCAAATCAACCAACTGTATGAAAAGATCATTACTCCTGCTCAGCCTCGGGCTGATTACGGCAGGCGCAGCCTTTTCCCAGCAATCCGGCTGGAGACGCGCCACAACGCCCACCAACGAGTCCGCACTTTTCACCAGCCGCTACCGTCCCGCCAGCTACAGCCTCCTGCAGCTCGACGAACAGCAGTGGCAGTCCCAGATCCGCCAGGCCCCTTCAGAATCCACTGTCAGCGCCCGGCAGTCTTCCTTCATCATTTCCCTGCCCGATGAAAACGGACAATTGCTTTCGTTCCGTGTTGTCGAGGCGCCCGTGATGGATCCGGCCCTCGCCGCACGCTATCCCGGCATCAAGTCTTATGCAGGCTCCGGCCTCACCGATCCATCCCAAACGGTGCGCTTCAGCACCGGCACCGACGGTTTTCACGGTATGATCCTCCGGCCCGGACAGTCTACTGTTTACATCGATCCGGTAGGCGAGAACGACCGTTATTACATCAGCTTCGCGCGTAGCGCCGCTCTCGGCGATCGCCATTTTTCCTGCGAAACGCCGGAGTCGGCTGTCACCGATAATCCTCCGCTGACGGCCGGAAGAGCCGCCGATGACGGACGCCTGCGCACCTATCGCCTGGCATTGGCTTCTACCGGCGAGTATTCACAGTATTTTCTAAACGGTACCGAAACCACCGACGCCCAACGCAAAGCCAAAGTGCTCACGGCCATGAACACCGCCATGACACGCGCCAATGCCATCTACGAACGCGACATGGGCATCCGGATGGTACTCATCGCCAACAATGATGCGATCATCTACCTCACGGCGTCCACCGACCCATGGACCAGCGAGTATAATATCAAAACACAACAAACCATCGATGCCGTGATCGGTAACGCCAATTATGATATCGGTCACCTCGTGCACCGCGGCAGCAACAACGGCAATGCCGGTTGTATTGCCTGCGTTTGTAAAACACATAACGGCAGCACCAACCCCAACACGTTTGTGGGTAAAGGCGGAGCGTTTACTTCGTATACCGCGCCAGTAGGCGATCCGTTTGTAGTAGATTATCTCACGCACGAAATGGGACACCAGTTTGGCGCCAACCACACTTTTACTTTCAGTAATGAAAGTGGCACGGCCAGCCAGTTTGAACCGGGCAGCGGTTCTACCATCATGGGTTATGCCGGCATCACCGGTGCTACCGACGTGCAGGCTCATAGCGATGATTATTTTCATTCCCGCAGCATCGAACAGGTTTCCGATTATATCAAGAGCAGTACGGGCGGGGGCGCTTGTCCCACTGTTACCATCACCGGTAATACCGCTCCGGTTGCGAATGCAGGAGCTGATTATGTGATTCCCCGCGCTACTCCTTTCACCCTGACAGGTTCAGCTACCGATGTGAATGCGGGTAATGTGCTCACTTATACCTGGGAGCAAATGAATGCGGGTACGTCTTCTACCACCAATCCCAGTACCACGGCTACTTCCGGTCCGCTGTTCCGTTCGCGCACCGGCACTACGGATCCTTCGCGCACGTTTCCTATCCTGAGTTCTATCCTGGATGGAACGAATGGCAACCAGTGGGAACGTCTTCCCGGTGTGGCGCGTACACTCAACTTTCGTTTGATGGTGCGTGATAACAATGCCGGTGGTGGCAATACCAAGGACGATGATATGATTGTAACCGTTAACGGAAGCGCAGGACCTTTTGCAGTAACAGCTCCTAACACGGCCGTTACCTGGTCTACCGGTTCAAGCCAGACCGTTACCTGGAGTGTAAACAATACCAACGTATCGCCCATCAATTGTGCAAATGTGAAGATCAGCCTGAGCACAGATGGCGGTCTTACGTTCCCGATCGTGTTAGCTGCGAGCACGCCTAACGACGGATCGGAAGCGATCACGGTGCCCGCCAATACAACCAGCACAGCGCGTATCAAAGTGGAAGCTGTGGGCAATATCTTCTTTGATATTTCCAATGTAAACTTTACGATTACCGGAGGATCTGCCTGCGCAGCACCAGGTAGTTTGGCTTCTTCGTCCATTACGAGCAGCGGCGCTACGGTTTCGTGGGCAGCGGTGAGTGGTGCGGTGAATTATACGGTGGAATATAAAACAACGGCGGCCAGCACCTGGACAACCGCCGCGGCTGCTACCACTTCAACATCTGTTGCTATTGGTAGTCTTACTGCCGCCACAACATACGACTGGCGTGTACGTACCAACTGCAGTGGTGGTAGCAGTACCTATTCTGCTGCGCAATTCACCACGACCGGATCGGGCGGATGTGTGACGGCTTATGAGTCAAATGAAACCATCGGTACGGCAGCATCCATTCCGGTGAATACAGTGATCTCCGCGGCCATCGGCAGTAGCACCGATGTCGATTATTATAGTTTCGCCGTCAGCAGTGTCAGCAACCTTGCAGTTACGTTGAGCAACCTGCCGGGCGATTATGATCTTTACCTGTACAATTCCGCAGGTACGCAGATCGGCAGTTCCATGGCAAGCGGCACCGGCAATGAATCTATCAGTCTTACCAACCAGGCAGCAGGCACATATTATATCCGTGTGATCGGTTATAGCGGAGCCTTCAGTACATCGGTTTGTTACAACCTGAATGCAGGTGTGACGGCTGTTTCCAGCAGTTGCCCGGGCACATACGATGTAAGTACGAACGGTACCACGTCGGGTGCGGCTACCATTCCGTTGAACACGGATATTAAAGGACTGATCAATCCTGCAGGTGATGTAGACTACTATCGTTTTGTGATCACCACGGGTGGTACGGCTACCGTTACGTTGAGCACGTTGCCAGCGGACTATGACCTCCGTCTTTACAGCAGTAATGGCACAACACAACTGGCCATTTCTCAAAACGGCGGTACCAGTAGCGAAACCATCAGCCGCACGTTTACCGCGGGCACCTATTTCTTGCAGGTATATGGTTACAGCAATGCGTCGAACGCAACCAACTGTTATACGCTGCGTGTGCAAACAGGCACGGCTTCACGTGCCGGTGAAATGATTGTGGGCGAACAACGTGCGGAAGTGTATCCGAATCCTGTTGTGCGGAGTACCTCTGTTAATCTGAAAGGATTGAAAGGAAGTGCAGAACTGAGTGTGGTGGATGCACAGGGCAAACAACTCTGGCAGTCCTCAACCAGTCAGTCGCTGACAGAGATCGATATGCAGAAATGGCCAGCCGGGCTTTATCTGCTGAGAGTAAGGTATAACGGAAAAGAAGAGACGTTTAAATTGCTTAAACAATAGAGAGAAATAGAAACGGCTGCTTCGGCAGCCGTTTCTATTAATTTGAAAATTTGAAGATTTGAAAATTAGGGTGAATCGTCAATCGGCATCCCGAAACCTCGGGAGTCAATGGTGAATAGCGTTACTTTACCTATAACCTATAACCTATAACCTAAAACCCATCACCTTACGCCTTACGCCTTACACCGATACATTAAACTCACGCAACGCATCGTTCAGGCTCGTTTTCAAATCAGTGCTGGGTTTGCGCTGGCCGATGATCAGGGCGCAGCTTACACCGTATTCGCCTGCGGGGAATTTTTTGTTATACGTACCCGGAATCACTACGCTGCGGGCAGGAACGCGTCCTTTCATTTCCACAGGCTCGCTACCGCTTACGTCGATGATTTTGGTTGATTGGGTGAGTACCACGTTGGCGCCGAGTACGGCTTCTTTTTCCACTACTACGCCTTCTACCACAATACAGCGGCTGCCGATAAAGCAACCATCTTCAATGATTACAGGTGAAGCCTGCAAAGGCTCGAGCACTCCGCCGATACCCACACCGCCACTCAGGTGAACGCCTTTGCCGATCTGGGCACAACTGCCCACCGTAGCCCAGGTGTCGACCATTGTGCCTTCATCAACATAAGCACCGATGTTGACATAAGAAGGCATCAGCACCACGTTGCGTCCCACGAAGGCACCATAGCGGGCAATGGCATGCGGCACGGCACGTACGCCGAGGTCTTTATAATTATCTTTTAGCAGCATTTTGTCGTAGAATTCAAACGGACCTACTTCCCAGGTTTGCATGGGCTGGATGCTGAAGTATAGCAGGATCGCCTGCTTTACCCATTCATTCACTACCCAGCCGTTACCGGTCGGAGAGGCAACACGGATGCGACCTTTATCGAGGTCTTCCATCACGGTATGTACAGCTTCGGTATATTGATTTTCCTTGAGTAATTCGCGGTTGGCCCAGGCCTGGCTGATCAATTCCTGCATAGTGTAAATTTTTTGCAAAGTTAAGGATGCTGCCGGAAAGACGGGTTGGTTTCCTCCCTGTACCTCCCTGTGGTCAATCGGTAAATTATCCGCAACTTTGCAGCTATGCAGATCGGATTTGATGCCAAAAGGGCTTACCACAATACCACCGGACTAGGCTATTTCAGCCGTACGCTGATCAACCTGCTCGCTCATTATTATCCTGAGCATAATTACTATTTGTACAATCCCAAATCCTCCAATAAATTCCATCCGGATTCACCTGCTGTGCAGGAGGTTCAGCCTACGGCTTTTTTAGATAAAATATTCCGCTCGGCGTGGCGCAGCAGTTGGGTAAAAAAAGATTTGCTTAAACAGGGGATTGATCTGTACCATGGTCTCAGCCATGAATTACCAATGGGGATTGAAAAGACCGGCATCCGCACTGTTGTGGCTATGCACGATCTCATTCCCGAGCGGTTTCCCGAACAGTTCAAACCGATCGACGTAGCCATCTACAAAAAAAAATACCGCCATGCATGCCGGGTAGCCGATCATATCATGGCGATCAGCGAACAAACCAAACAGGATATTATCGACTATTATGAAATTCCTGCAGAGCGGATTACGGTTTGTTATCAGAGTGTTGATCCGGCGTTTGCACAGCGGGCGACTGAGCAACAAAAAGCTGCAATCCGTGTACGCTATGGTTTGCCTGACACCTATTTTCTTTACGTAGGAACCGTTATTGAAAGAAAAAATCTGCTGAATATCTGCAAGGCGCTGTTTCTTCTTCGCGGCCGGTTGGATATTCCGTTGGTGGTAGTAGGGAAGGGCGGCAAATACCTGGAGCAGGTGAAAGATTATATCCGCCAGCAAAACCTGGAGCGGCAGATCATTTTTATTTCCGAAACGGCTGGTTATGTGGCGCAGGAAGATTTTCCCGCGATTTACCAGATGAGCACAGCCATGTTATATCCTTCTTTTTTTGAAGGGTTCGGTATCCCCGTGCTCGAAGCTCATTGGAGCCAGGTGCCGGTAATTACCTCCAACGTTTCCTGCCTGCCCGAGGTCGGTGGCCCCGGTGCGTATTATGTAAATCCGAATCGTTCGGAAGAAATTGCGGAAGGCATGTTCCGTATCGCTACGGACAGCGCATTGGTGCAGCAGTTGATTCAGTTGAGCGGTCCGCATATTCAGCGGTTTGCACCGGAGGTGTATGCGGCGTCGGTGATGGCCATTTATGAGAATGTGATGGGCAATAAGTGAATAAGTCAACATTCTTGCGCCTTCATTACTCTGCGTTTCTGCGTGCAAAAATCACGCAAAGGAGCATAAGGAGCAGAGGCGCTAAGGAAGTATTCACGATTTACTCCCGAGGCTTCGTGATGACGATTCACGATCGATCCGCCTTTTTTGAATTTTGACTTTTTACTTTTGAATTAATCCCTGATCACCGTAATATCATTCTCTCCATTCCAGCGGATAATAGAGGAGGGTTGTGCAGGCTTCGTCTCTTCCTGCCGGTGATGGACAATGTAGTCCACCAGACTTTTTATTTCTTCTGAGATGGCGGCAAAAGAGCCGGCTGTGGGTTGGCCCGAAATATTTGCCGAAGTAGACACGATCGGTTGGCCAAACCTTTTGATCAGGTGTTTGCAAAACATATCATGACAGATACGGATAGCAATACTTCCGTCTGCACCTGTCAGGTTATCTGCAAGACCTAATGCGCCGGGATAGATAACCGTGGTAGGTTTCGGACGTTGCGCCAAGTAATCAAAAAGAGAAAGGTCGGGACTTGCCACATGTTTTAATACGTCGCGTTCGTCAGCCACCAGGATGATCATCGCTTTTTCATCTGCTCTTTTTTTTATCTCATAGATACGTTTTACAGCAGATGCATTCGTTGCGTCACATCCCAATCCCCATACAGTGTCGGTGGGGTAAAGAATGACGCCGCCTTCACGTAATACGCGCAGGCTGTTGGTTATATCTTCTTCAAATTCAAAAGTCACAAGTCAAAATTGAAAAGTGAATAAGTGAATGGTGAATAGTCAATAGTGAATGGTGAATCGGCAATCGTGAATAGTTCACCTTGTGCGGAGTCTTCAACCATCTTCCTATATTATCTAATCTTCAAATTTTCAAATTACCTGATTCCTATCTCTTTCGCTTTTTCTGTCAAAAAGTTCTTCGCCGCCTCATAGTCATTGGCCACTATTCCATCCAGTATCGCATCCTTCAGCGAATCTTTCAGGATGCCAACCTCACGTGACGGACGCAGGTTGAACATCGTCATGATCTCTTCTCCACCGATCGGTGGCTGCCAGTTGCGGATCTGGTCTTTTTCTTCCACCTCGCGGCAGCGCTCACGCACCAGGCGAAAGTTTTCCTGGAAGCGTTTTACTTTCTGTTTGTTTTTTGATGTGATGTCGGCATCGCAGAGTGTCATCAACGCTTCAAGATCTTCGCCGGCATCAAACAATAACCGCCGTATGGCAGAATCGGTTATGTTTTCTTTCGTTAAACTGATCGGGCGCAGGTGCAGTTCCACAAGTTTTTTTACAAACCGCATTTTTTCATTCTGCGGCAGTTTAAGCTTCGCAAATATTTTGGGTACCATGCGGCCGCCCACCACTTCATGTCCGTGGAAGGTCCACCCATGGCCTTCTTCAAATCGTTTGGTCGCCGGTTTGGCAATATCGTGCAGGATAGCTGCCCAGCGCAGCCACAGGTCGTTCGACTCGCGGGCTACATTGTCCAGTACCTGCAACGTATGATAAAAGTTGTCCTTGTGCCCGTAGCCATCTACGTATTCGGCGCCCGCCAGTTCCACCATTTTGGGGAAGATCAGTTGCAGCAGTCCGCTCTTGTAAAGCAGGTCGAAGCCTATCGATGGCTTCGGGGAAGCAATGATTTTGTTCAGTTCATCCGTGATCCGTTCCTGCGAAATAATTTCGATACGATGCGCCGTTTCTATAATGCCGTTGAAAGTGGTTTCATCGATATCGAACCGCAGTTGCGCGGCAAAACGGATGGCACGCATCATGCGCAACGGATCGTCGCTGAAAGTGCGCGCAGGTTCCAGCGGTGTGCGGATGATTTTCGCACGCATATCCGCGATGCCGTTGAACGGATCGATCAGTTGGCCGTAGTTGGCTTCATTGAGGCTTATGGCCAATGCATTGATCGTAAAATCGCGGCGGTTCTGGTCATCCTGCAGTGAGCCGGGCGTTACATAAGGTTTGCGGGAATTAGATTGATAACTTTCCTTGCGCGCTCCTACAAATTCTATTTCAAAATCGTCGACACGGATCTGTGCGGTACCGAAATTTTTAAAAAAATTGACGTTGGGAGTCGGTTTGAAACGGCTGGCCACCGCGTGTGCCAGCGCGATGCCATCACCCAGGCACACCACATCGGCGTCCTTGGTAGGGCGGTCGAGGAGTTTGTCGCGTACGAAGCCGCCAACCAGGTAAGTTTCAATGCCCAGTTCGGCCGCCGCCGCCGCAATTTTTTTCAGGTAAAATAATTCCTTATCGGTACACCGGATATCCATGATCGGCGCAAAGATAACCTTCAGCAGGTAAAAAAGCAGGGCCTGCACATACCTGCCATTTAACGGCATGATAATGGTGGCCTGAGCGCTATAAATTGGGCTATTTCGTCATTCATTCCTTAAATTCGCAGTATGGCTATTTTAAAATTCCGTGTTTATTTTGAAGAGGATGAAAGTATTTACCGTGATATCGCCATCCGTCATACACAAAAGTTTTCCGAACTGCATGAGACCATCCTGAAGGCATACGAGTTCGACAGCAAGCACAAGGCTACTTTTTACCGCAGTAATGATAACTGGCAGCAGGGCCGGGAGATCACACTGGAAGTATACGATAAACCATACAAAGCGCCACCGCTGGTAATGGCTGAAACCACCATCGGTTCCGAAATCAAGATCCCTAATCAGAAATTCCTTTATCTCTACGATTTCAATAAAAACTGGTCATTTCTTATCGAGTTGATCAACGTGTCAAAAGAAGAAAATCCAAAACTCAGTTATCCTGCCATCGTGCGCACGGAGGGGATAGGTCCCAGTCAGTATGGTACCAAGGGATTGCTGGGGGAAAAATTTGCAGAAGTGGAAGAGAAGTATGACCTCTCGCAGGGTGCCGACGGCTTTGGGGAAAAAGATGCTGACGGCGAAGACTACGGAACAGAAGAAGCGGGAACCGACGATAGTAACGAAGAACTTTAATCTGTTTACTAAAAACATATTCGGCCCCGGAGTAATTCGGGGCTTTTTATCGCTATGGAACAAAAGCCATCCAGGACAGTTATCGTATTGGCCGGAGCCACCGCTTCCGGAAAAACGGCTGCTGCCATACGTTTAGCCAAAGAATTGGGTACGGAAATCATCTCTGCCGACAGCCGGCAATGCTACCGTGAACTGAATATCGGTGTGGCCAGGCCTTCTGAGGCCGAACTGGCCGCCGTTCCGCACCATTTCATTGCTTCCCATTCTATTCACGACCAGGTGACCGCTTCCGATTTTGAAGCGTACGCCCTTGGTAAGGCCGAAGAAATTTTTAAGAAAAAGGATACGCTGGTAATGGTCGGTGGCACCGGTCTGTATATCCGTGCTTTCTGCGAGGGCCTCGATAATATTCCCCGTATCGAGACTGCCATCCGCGAAAAGATCGTTGCGGAATATGACCGTTTTGGACTGGGCTGGCTGCAGGAGCAGGTGCAGAAAAAAGATCCGTTGTATTATGAAACCGGCGAAATCCGCAACCCGCAGCGGCTCATGCGCGCACTCGAAGTGCTGGAAGCTACAGGCCAGTCGATCCGCAGTTTTCAAAAAGGAGCCACCGCACAGCGCGACTTCAACGTGATCCGTGTGGCCATCGAATTTTCGAGGGAAGAACTGGACAAACGGATTTATCAGCGCGTTGACAAGATGATCGAAGACGGTCTGGAAGAAGAAGCGCGTGGACTGATCGCTTACCGGCATCTCAATGCTTTGCAGACCGTAGGGTACGAGGAAATGTTTGATTACTTCGATGGACTTTATTCCCGTGACGTGGCCATCGAAAAAATAAAAGTGCATACCCGTCAGTATGCACGCCGCCAGTTTACCTGGTTTAAAAAAGATAAGGAGATCCGCTGGCTTACCACCAATCAGATCTCCCTGAGAGGGCTGGAGTTATCCTAGTCCTGTCTATATTTTGAATCCAAAAGTCAGATAGATATTGCTGCCTGTGCCGCGGACATTCGCAAAGGTGTTCGCCTTGTCGGGAAGACGGTAAGGGAAACTTACGTCTTTGCTGATCGCATGCACATAGGTGAGATCGATGAAGATACCGTTGTTGCGGTAACCAAGACCACCACTCAGGAACATGCGGCTTGCTTTCAGCGCTGCATCAGCATAAGGATTGCCGTAATAAGCGAAGCCGAGACGCGTCATGATGGTGGTGAACTTTAATTCGCCACCCACGCGGAAGTTGAACGCATTTTTATAATAAGATTTTACGACACTATTTAGGGAAGAATAATAGCCATCGTCCTCTACGGTTTCATCCGCATTGGAGAAGCGGTTTGACTTGTGTGTAACGTATTCGATATCTGCGCTGATGAATCCTTTTTGTTTGCTTACATCTTCCACTTCACGCAGTACATAAGCACCGCTCATCATGAAACGCCAGGGAGTAGAAAGAGCGTATTGATAGCTTGCACGCATGCCATTGTTCAGAAAGCCGGATGTAACGGGCACGCCGTTGTCGATCACACCATAGTTTTCGGTGTTGGTGGTCATGGTGGCTTCGTAAGTATCGGTGAGTGTATACCAGGAAGGAGTGTGGATGGTAGCGCCGAGACGTACCGACTCGGTAGGCTTGTAGATCGCACCCAGCTTCAGGTTGAAACCGATGCCCTTGGTGGTAGAGCGCTCGCGCATTTCAGAGAAAGAAAAATAATTGGCCGCGTTGCCGGTGGCATCTGATTCACGCAGCACACTGGTGCGCTCGTAATTCACAATGGGAATGCCTATCGCACCGCCGAGATAGAACTTATCTTCCCTGTTTCCCGCATAGCCGAGCGCAATATCGGTAACGCCACCTGAGGTTTCGATGAGGTGTTCCTGGTTGACCAGGAAGTCGCCGTTGTTGCGCAGTTTATCGTACATGGCCATGCTTACAAACTCAGGACCACCGCCCGGTCGGATCGTGGCGGTGTCGATGAGGTAACTGTAAAGTGCCATGCGCGTACCGAACGATACGGAATTGCTGTTGATCATTTCTTCGATGGACATACCTGTCTGCTGGCTTACCTGTGCAGCCTCGGCGGCGTATTGTTCACCATAAGAAGAAAAATCGTTCTGGCCTTTGTAATAAATTTTATTGGCGAAACTGGTGCTTCTGTTGACGGCAAAACTGACCGCCTGGGAGCGCCATTTACCCGTAGTAGGCCATCCGAATACAACACCGGTTGGTCCTAACTGAAAACGATTATTTTGCTGTGTGGTATCTGTACCGCGGAAGGAGCCTTTGTTGCGATTGAATTGAAAACCCGGCGACAGCACGATGTCCGTTGATTTGTAAAAACCGATACCGGCGGGGTTCACATATAAAGCGCTGATGTCTCCGCCCAAAGCACCGGTAGCGCCGCCCACTGCGTTGATCCTTGCTGATCCGTTGACCGGACCCCACGAATATTTCAGAACATCTTCGGGAACCTGAGCCATAACAGCCTGACCGATGAGGGTGGCGGAAATCAGGGTGATGATTTTTTTCATAATCGTTTTGATATAAATCCTTTCAGTAAGCAGCGAGTCTGGAGTATGCAGCAAATAACCGGCCAGGAACAGTGCCGTATAAGCCTGTCACAAGTATATACAATGATAAATTAAGCAGGTTGTGTGTGTGCTGTTATCTTCTGCCTGGTCTGCTCACACCGCCGCCGCTTCCGCTTGATCCGCTACCGCTGCTCCGGCTTCCCGAATTGGAAGAAGAAGGCGTATAGCTGCGCGAAGGTTGAGAGTTGTTGTTGTTATTGTAGCTGTTGCTATTGGAACTGCGCCCGTTGTTGCGATAATTTCCGCTGTTGGTATTGTTATACCCCTGGAAATTACTGCCACGGTACGAGTTCATCATGCGGTTGTTGTTGTTACTATTTGCGTTGTAGAAACGTCCGCTGTTGCCACCACCTGTTGAATAACTGTTGGGGGTGAAAGCGATCGGACGGCTTGGAGAAACACGGGGAACTTTGGTGCCGCCAACTACGATTACGCCGGGACCATAACCACCCCAGCCCCAGCCACCACCACCGTAAAAGCCGGGATGGAATCCGCCGTAGTAAGGATTGTAATAATAGTTCCAGCTCCAGTAGTTATTCCACGGACTGTTCCAACCCCAGGGATCGGAATAGCGGAAAGCATTATAGCCATAAGGCGAAGAGAAATAATAATCGTCGAGGTAAGACCAGCGATAAGGATTGCCGGCGCGCATACGCAGGAAACGGTCCTCATAGTACTCATCGCTTCCCTGGTACAACCGGTCATTCTGACGCGGGGTACTCACATATTCATCCTGCACCTGAGCTTTGACTGGTGAGAAATACAGATCATCCGGCGTCTGACCTGTTTTATAAGCTGAACTACAGCTACTGAGAGCAACCACAGTTGCTATTGCGAGCGTAAAAATAAAAGGTTTCATTCGGCTTAGTTTTAAAGTTTAGGCGGTCGGTGGAAATCCTTCGACAAAAACCTCATTTCCACCAGCAGGCACAAGATTTCGGCTTTTAACAGCTATTTTTGCCCCTTACCCGATAAAGTTACGACAAAAACACACGGAGTTTGCTTTAAAACTGAGAATGGGTTGTTAAAAAAGTGAACGCCCGTTAGTTATGGCAGTACAGAGACGGTTTTATTAAAAAAATAGCATATAGCTTCTTATGAGCAAAGAAATCACTTCCAGGGAGCAGGATTACTCCCAATGGTATAATGACATTGTGGTGAAGGCCGATCTGGCCGATCATTCAGCCGTACGCGGATGTATGGTCATTAAACCGTATGGATTTGCCCTCTGGGAAAACATGCGCGATGTGCTGGACCGCATGTTCAAGGACACTGGTCACGTAAATGCTTATTTCCCTTTATTCGTTCCAAAGAGTCTTTTCGAAGCCGAAGAGAAAAATGCCGAAGGTTTTGCCAAGGAGTGCGCCATCGTTACGCATTACCGCCTCAAAACCGATCCCGATAACAAAGGCAAACTGATAGTCGATCCCGAAGCCAAACTGGAAGAAGAACTGGTCGTAAGGCCTACCAGCGAAGCCATTATCTGGAGCACCTACAAAGGCTGGATCCAGTCGCACCGCGACCTGCCGATCCTCGTGAACCAGTGGGCCAACGTGGTGCGCTGGGAAATGCGTACCCGTCTTTTCCTCCGCACGGCTGAGTTCCTGTGGCAGGAAGGACATACGGCACACGCTACCAAAGACGAAGCCATTGAAGAAACACGCCAGATGCTGAAAGTGTACTCTACTTTCGTAGAGGAATACATGGCATTGCCCGTCATCCGCGGTGTCAAAACACCAGGCGAACGTTTTGCCGGTGCAGAAGATACTTACTGTATCGAAGCACTCATGCAGGACGGCAAGGCCCTGCAGGCAGGCACTTCGCATTTCCTTGGACAAAATTTTGCCAAAGCATTCGACGTCAAATTCGCCAATCGCGAAAATCAACTTGAATACGTATGGGCTACCAGCTGGGGTGTAAGTACGCGCCTGATCGGTGCGCTTGTAATGGCGCACAGCGATGATGAAGGCCTGGTACTGCCTCCGCGCCTTGCCCCGCTGCAGGTGGTGATCGTGCCGATCTACAAAGGCGATGAACAGAAAGCCCTGATCGATGCCAAAGCCGGCGAGATCGTGGCCGATCTGAAACGCCTCGGTGTGCGGGTGAAATACGACAACAACGACAACAACCGTCCGGGGTGGAAATTTGCCGAATACGAGAAGAAAGGTGTGCCCGTGCGGCTGGCACTCGGCGCCCGCGACCTGGAAAAAAATATGGTGGAGATCGCCCGCCGCGATACCCGCGAAAAACAAACGATCAGCCTGGAAGGTATTGCCCAGCACGTAGACAGCCTGCTGCTTGATATTCAGCACTCCATGTTCCGCAAAGCCAAGGCCTACCAGGAAGAACATATCACACCTGCAAATTCTATGGAAGAATTTGTAAAATTGCTGGACGAAAAAGGAGGATTCATTGCCGCTCATTGGGATGGCACCGATGAAACCGAACAGGCCATCAAGGAAAAAACAAAAGCAACGATCCGCTGTATTCCGCTGGACAATCCACAGGAAGATGGGGTGTGCATTATGACGGGCAAACCATCTACGCAGCGGGTGCTTTTTGCAAGAGCGTATTGATGCTGGGTGAATTGTCAATGGTGAATAGTGAATGGCCAATAGTGAATGAAATAGCCATGCCTGTTCACCGATAACCTATAAGCTACTATCTATAACCTAAGGCCGAAGGATCGGCCCTATAAACTCACTATGGCAGACGAACTATTCAACAACGAAAAAGAAAGTCCCTCGCTGTTCGATGTGCAGTTGGACCCCGTAGCACAGCAACACATTGCCGCCATTGTTCAATGGTCGCGGATCATCGCTTTCCTTTTGCTGGGGATGTTGGGCATAGCCGCGCTCATCGTGGTGGCCGGTCACGGGGCGGCTTCACATGAAGCGATCATTCCCGGATTGAGCGCCAGTGAAGGATGGGGAATGGTGATCACCGTAGTATTGGTGGCCGTACTCGTTATGGGCGTATGGCTTTATTTCTTGCTGAGAGGAGCGAGATTCCTGAAAGAGGGATTGGCCGCCAGTGACAGCAATGCGCTGGCCAACGGGTTCCGTTTTATGCGCATCTTTTTTTCCATCAGTATTACCCTGGGCGTGCTGTCCATCATTGGTACAATCATCAACTTATTTTAACCCTTTACCATGAATAGCATTTTCGATATATCCGATAAACCGCTTGACGACAAAGTGCGTGTGTCGCTTCGTTCATTTGCTGTGGTAGCGGGAACAGCGGCCGTCGTAATGGGTGTTAATGTACTTTTTTCCCTTATTGCCGGGTTTGTTACTTATAGCAAAGCCGCGGAATTGAAAAGGGAAATGGAAGGTTTTAGTAGCAGTACTTTTCGTGTGCCTGAACCTTCTATGGGAGGATTAATTCTGCAAACAGTGATCACACTTGCTATATGGGGTGTACTGATTTATTTCCTGTCAGGATTTGCCCGCAAAACAAAACAGGGCATCGATTCCAATAACCAGACGCTGATAACAACAGGACTTGGCAATCTTGCATCCTATTTCAAGATCATTGGAGTATTACTCTGTATTTTTGTCGGTTTTATGTTGCTGGCCTTGCTGGTAGCCCTCTGATAAAATTATCTCGTAGAAAGGTAATTGTAATCCTTCAACAAGATTTCCAGGAAATCGAACGGCGACATCGACGTTTCGATTTTTAAATGGGTTTTGATCCGGTCGGCTGCATTGGCGGCCAGGTCAAAATCATTTTTTCTTCTGGCAGAAGTGAGAATGCTTTTGATGGCATTGATGTCGCGGTCACTAAGTTGCATGATCTGCGGATAAGCAGGCTGATAAGTTGACTCCACTTCCTGGAATACGGTATCCTCAATATTTCCGCGCGCATTGGTTTGTACAATGATCGTATGAGCCAGCATATCGCCCAGTCGCTGGCCTTTGGGGGATGCCGCCACAAATACTACTTCCGCAATAAAATAAATGATAGAAGCGATCAGGATAAAATAACCGATCGCCTTGAAGTCACCCTGACCGATGCTGAAGGCAAAAAACAGCAGCAACACAAACCAGATATCACGCAGGAGCCAGCGGATCATGAACTGGCCCATATTGGGCTTGCCGCCGTTTTCATTGATTACCCGCAAATGCATGATGGCTTTACCGGCACTGCGGCCATTGGTGGTTATTTCCATCAGGGGGAAATAAAGCAATGGCGGTACCATCGCCGCGGTCCACAGTGCTTGCAGCGTCATGTATTTGTCTTCATCAAACATTGCTTCCCTGGAATAATCGCTGAGCAGATAACCCGCCAGGATCATAAAAAGAACGATCAGCGCCCAATCAATTAGAAGAGCTACCAGCCGGCGGTAAAACTCAGGTATTTCGAACTCAACATCGATGTTGAAACTGGTGGGGACTTTGATGACAGCCATGGCCAAATTTAGCTATAAGTTTTGAGAAAGGCGTAAGGGGGAAGGTGGAAGGCATAAGGTATAAGGTATAAGGTATAAGGTGGAAGGTAATAGGTAATAGGTAATAGGTAATAGGTGATAGGTGATAGGTGATAGGTAAAGTAGCTATTCACCATTCACCATTCACCATTCACGATTCACCATTGACGATTCACGTAAAAGCATTATTTTACAAACCAAAACCGAGCCGCCCGTGCGTGAAGCATTATTTATCAAAAAAAACAAGGACCGCTGGCTCCGCAACCAGCACCTGCCGTCGGACAACCCCGACGAAATGGCCAGCGATTTTACTCAGCTTGTTGAAGACCTGGCTTACGCAAAAACTTTTTACCCTTCGGGAAAAGTAACCGGCTATCTCAACAAACAGGCTTCCCGCATTTACCTGGATATTTATCACAACCGCAAAGAAGAAGGCAATCGCCTCTGGCGTTTCTGGAAATACGATGTGCCACTGACCATTGCCAAACATCATCGCTACCTGTTATTTTCTTTTATATTTTCTCTTGTATTTTTCAGCATCGGTTATTTTATTTCCGGGCAGGATACACAGGTGGCCCGCGATTTCTTCGGCGATGGGTATGTGGAAGAAACCCTGGACAATATTTATTCGGGAAATCCTTTCGGTATTTATGAAGGCGGCAACCCGTTCATGATGTTCATTTACTTCATGAGCCACAACTATAAGATTGCGCTGATCATGTTTATCTCGGGGTTATTTTTCGGATTGCCGACTTTGTTTTTCCTGGCACAGAATACCGTCATGCTCGGCATCTTCGATCAGTTTTTTGCGGCACACGGTTATGGTACCGATTTCTGGATGGTTGTGTTTGTACACGGCACGTTGGAGATGACAGGTATCGTAGTGGCTGGTGCAGCCGGCCTGGTAATGGGAACCAGTTTTCTTTTTCCCGGTACGCTCACCCGTATGCAGGCATTCCGGCGAGGGGCCAAAGACGGCATGAAGATCATGATCGGACTGATGCCGGTGTTCGCCGGAGCAGCCTTGTTTGAAAGTACGTTCACCAGGCTTTATCAGAAATATTCCTATCTCACCACCGGCATCACTATCGTGTCGGCCATATTTGTGATCTGGTATTTTATCATCTATCCCATTTTACTGCGTCGCAGACTCGGGATCAAACGGGAGGAGATCTAAGTGAAGGTTTCACATTCATTTATTTCCAGTACTGCCTGCCTGCGGACGTTTTTTGTTGCAGCGCTGATAGCCGGCTTTTCCCCAAAAGGCAAGGCCCAGGATTATCAAATGGATACCGTCGTAAAGCACGAAATCACTGTTGAAGAGATCGAGGACCCGGAAGAAGCTGATGAAAGCGACTTTACCTATCGCTGGCTGCAACCGCACGGCGGTGGTCCTGACACACGTGATCTGCGCAAAGTTTCGCCTACAGCATTGAACAAACTGAAAGGCGATAAAAGCTTTTGGTATATCGATGTTGCTCCGGATTCGGCAGATCGCAAAGAAGAACAAAACAAAGAAAAAGCCGAACAGGATAAATCATCTTCCCGCTCAAGTCGCTCCGGAAAGAGCTCCGGTGATTCGGGCAGTTCCGGCGGGGGCATGAATGCTTTACTATGGCTGCTGATCATTGGCGGTTTCGGCGCTTTGGTAATCTGGTACCTGGGCAACAGCAATATCCGGCTGTTCCAGCGCAACCGAAAAATGAAAGACACGGATGCCACGGAAATGGAGGAGATGCCCGAGGATATTTTCAAAATCCCTTATCAGCGTGAACTGGATAAAGCCATCGCCGCAGGCAATTACCGGCTGGCCGTTCGCCTGCTTTATCTCAGCTTGCTGAAACAATTGGCCGACAAGGGACGCATCCGTTACCGGCAGGAGAGTACCAACTCCGATTATCTCGCACAGCTTTATAAAACGCCGCTGTACAACGATTTTTTCAGACTGACACGCCACTACGAATACAGCTGGTACGGACAATTTCCCGTAAGCGAACAGATATTCACAACCATCCGTAACGAATTTGAAAAGCTGGGGGCGAAAATCTAGAAAATGAAACGAGCATTACCGTTCATATTTGGTTTGGTGCTGATCGTTGCGATCGGGTTATTGCTGGTTTCGCCGGGCAATTCAGCCGGCAACAGCAAATCGTCCAATGGAGGAAAGAAATGGTCGAAGGCCGATAACCAGGTTACGCTGCGCAAAAATGACAAAAAGCCTTACGGTCTCTATGTCGCTTATGAGCGCTTGGCGGATCTTTTTCCCAAAGCCAATATCACTACTTCCGACGACCAGCCCGGGCAGTGGGATTCAATTGCTTTCTTCGGATCGGATCAGGCGGTTATTATTTTCTCGCCACGCGTAATGGCTTCGCAATATGAATTCAGGAACCTGGTACGCTTCGCGGAAAATGGCAATGATGTATTCATCAGTACGCTGACCATTTCTTCATCGATTTCTTCTTATGCCCGGCTCGATGTGGATTATTCCGATATTTCCTGGTTCAACAACAACAGTCTTGCCGCCGATGGCATGACGGAATCGCTGGTAACGCCGTGGAGTGGACAATACAGTTATAAGGGAAAAAGAATGGAGGGATATTTTGATCCTCTTGACACCACCCTGGCTACACCACTGGGCCGCGGCCACGAGGGCAAGGTGAATTTCATTCACCTGAAAGCCGGTAAGGGTAATGTTTATATCCATCTTTCACCGCTGTCTTTTTCCAACTATTTCCTGTTGCAGCCAGGCAATATCAACTATTACGAAAAAGCATTGTCGGTTATCAATCCCAACGTAACACATGTAGTGTGGGATGAATATTTTCTCAACAACCGTCCGGAAGATCAGAACGAATCGAAAAGCAATAACTGGTTTTCCAGCATGGCGAAAAACCGCGAGCTGCTGGCGGCCTTGCTGATCGCTGCAGGATTTTTATTGTTGTATGTGATACTCGGTATGCGCCGCCGCCAACGTTCGATTCCCGCTCAGCCGCCGCTCCGCAACGATTCACTTGATTTTGTAAAAACAGTCGGACGCCTTTATTTTGAGAAAGGAGATCATACCAACCTGGCACGCAAGATGACGGTTTATTTCCTGGAACACCTGCGCAGTCGTTACCAACTGGCAACCGGATTGCTGAATGATGAATTTATACAACAGGTCGTGGAGCGTACCGGCGTGGCAGAAGACGAGGTACGCCCGATCATCGACACCGCCGTAAGATTGCAATCAAACGTGTCGGTAAACGATAAACAACTGGAAACCTATTACCGCCGGCTGGAAAAATTTTACCAGCAGGCTTAATACTGAATAAGTAAACTACGTTTATGGAAGAACAATATCAAGACCAACAGCAGGAGCAGCCTCAATTGCCCGATCAGCTTTTTGAAAACCGTACAGACCTGAGTGAACTGAACGGTGCTGTGATGGCCATCCGCAGCGAAGTGCAGAAAATAATTGTAGGGCAGGATGATATGGTGAAACTCATTCTTGCGGCATTGCTGGCCGATGGTCACGTATTGATTGAAGGTGTGCCCGGTGTGGCAAAAACATTGGCGGCAAAACTCGTAGCACGCAGTGTTGATGCACGATTTGCCCGCGTACAATTTACGCCCGACCTGATGCCTTCCGACGTTATCGGTACACCTGTGTTCAATCCGCGTGAAGCATCTTTTGAATTCAAAAGAGGACCGGTCTTTGGCAATATTGTGCTGGTAGACGAGATCAACCGCGCCCCGGCAAAAACACAGGCCGCGCTGCTGGAGATCATGGAAGAAAGACAGGCAACTGTTGATGGACGTTCCTATCCAATGGAAGCACCGTTCATGGTGCTGGCCACGCAAAACCCGGTTGAGCAGGAAGGGACTTATCGTCTTCCCGAAGCGCAACTAGACCGTTTTCTTTTCAAGATTGTAGTGCCTTATCCTACCGAACAGGAGGAGCTCAGCATTCTTACACGCTTTCATCATATGGGTAATACCGTTGTGGATGACGTAGTGAAACCCGTATTGCATGGCAGCAAAATTGTTGCGCTGCGCAAACAAATCAAAGAATTACTGATCGAAGAGAAACTGCTGATCTTTATCGCAAAGCTTATTCACCAGACAAGAAATCATAAATCCATTTATCTCGGCGCTTCTCCGCGTGCATCGCTGGCGATCATGAACGCTTCCAAGGCAATAGCTGCAATGGCGGGCCGCGATTTCGTAACGCCGGAAGATATTCTCGAAGTGGCCGTGCCTGTGTTGCGCCATCGCATTATCCTGGCACCCGATAAGGAAATGGAAGGAGTAACCGAGGAAGAAGTGATCCGCCAGATTATTAATGGACTTGATATTCCGAGGTAAGGCGGAAGGTTATAGGTAGTAGGTTATAAGTAATAGGTAAGGCAGTCATTCACCTCCCCATGGTTCGTGTATACACGAACCATGGCATGAAGAGACAGCCGTTCTATTCACGAGTGACGATTCACGGCTGGCTGTTTATTCACCATTCACCATTGACCATTCACTCCCGGGACTTTTGGAATGACTTTTTAAAACTGAATTTTGACCAAATCTTTTTATCTCAAAAATCTTGTTTACTACGTCGGAGGACTATCCGCTGTCCTCTGCGTGGTCAGCTATTTCTGGGAAAACCTCTTTACACTCGCCTGGCTGCTGCTCATCTTTCTGTTGGTGCTGGTGCTGATCGACACACTGCTGCTTTACAGCCGCAAAGGCATCACCGCATCCAGGGAAGCCGGAGACCGCATGAGCCTGGGCGATGACAACCCCGTCTCGGTTATTATTCAGAATAACTATTCCTTCGATGTGCGCGTGGAAGTGGTAGACGAACTGCCTTTTCAATTTGAGGAGCGCCGCTGGAAACGCCATCTGCTGATCAAAGGCGAGTCGAAGGGTGAAATAAAATACACACTTCGCCCGGTTGTAAGAGGCGAATACGATTTCGGAAATATTTATTGTTATGCCGAAGGTCCGCTGAAACTCGTAAGCAGGCGTTATACCATCGATGCACATCGCATTATCAAAGTGTATCCATCTTATATGCAGATGCGCCGTTATCAATTACTCGCCGCCAGCAACAAGCTGCAGGATGCCGGCGTGAAACGCGTGAGAAGAATAGGGCATAGCATGGAGTACGAACAGATCAAGGAATACGTACGCGGTGATGATTACCGCACCATCAACTGGAAAGCAACCGGCCGCAAAGGCGACCTGATGGTCAACAGTTACGAAGACGAGCGCAGCCAGCAGATTTATTGCCTCATCAACAAAGGCCGTGTAATGAAGATGCCGTTCGAGAACATGAGCCTGCTCGATTATGCGGTGAATGCAAGTCTTGTATTGTCGAATGTGGCGCTGGTCCGCCAGGACAAAGCGGGACTCGTCACTTTTGCTGAAAACCTCGACGCATGGGTGCAGGCCGACAAGAAGCCCACGCAGATGAACCGCATCCTGGAAGTGTTGTACCGCCAGCAGACAAAGTTTCTTGAAGCCGATTACGAAAAATTATATTCCGTTATCCGCCATCGGATCACCAACCGCAGCCTGCTGGTGTTGTTCACTAATTTCGAATCCCCGGAAAGCCTGCAACGCGCTTTGCCTGCCTTACGAAAGATCGCCCATTATCACCTGCTGCTCGTGGTGTTTTTTGAAAACACGGAACTGACCGCCGTCAGCGAAAGCAAGGCGAAAACGATCGAGGATATTTATATTAAAACCATCGCCGATAAGTTTGCTTACGAAAAAAGGCTGATGGTAAAAGAGCTGCGCAATAATGGCATCCTTGCCATCCTCACTACGCCGGAGAACCTGACCATCGATGCCATCAACAAATATGTGGAACTGAAAAACAGGTCTTCCATCTGATTGGCGGATTCACGATCTTTGCGGCATGAATGATTTTGAATCAGGCAAAGTTTTATTGATCAATAAACCCCTTCGCTGGACCTCTTTTGATGCAGTACGCAAGATCCGCGGACAGATACGCATTAAGAAAGTCGGTCATGCCGGCACGCTGGACCCACTCGCAACAGGCCTGCTGATCATCTGCACCGGAAAGTTTACCAAGCGCATCAACGAATACATGGCGCAGGAAAAAGAATACACCGGCACAATCACACTCGGTGCCATTACCCCAACGTATGACCTCGAGTCCGAACCACAGGATTTTAAAGACATATCCGGCATTACTCCCGAACAAATAAACGAAGCAGTGGCCCGCCTCACCGGCCCCATCGATCAGGTACCTCCGGCACATTCCGCCATTAAAGTGGATGGTAAACGCGTGTATGAACTGGCACGCCAGGGGAAGGAAGTAAAACTCGATCCGCGGCGGGTTACGATTTATGCTTTTGAAGTAAAACCCGCAGGTCCCGGTGAACTTGATTTCCGTGTGGTCTGTTCCACGGGTACGTACATCAGAAGCCTGGCCAATGATCTCGGGCAAATGCTCGGTTGCGGGGCTTACTTAAGCAAACTCTGCCGCACACGCATCGGTGAGTTCCGCGTGGAAGATGCCATTACACCCGAAGAATTTGCGGAGCAGTTGCAAGTCTCCCGCCAAAAAGAAGCTGCTGAAAATCCGGATCAGAATATAAACGGATAGTTGATGCCCAACTGAAATTGGTCGCCCTTGAAGAAAGGATAAGCAAAGAATTTATTCTGGTAAGAGGCATTACGCGCATCAGGACTTGGATCCTTCACCTTGTAAGCATAATCGAATCTGATTACAAAGAAGCTGAGGTCGATGCGCAGACCCGCACCTACGCCAATGGCAATGTCTTGTGGCAGACGGCTGAGCTTGAATACCTGCTCTTCCGTGCCGGCAGCTTTTTTCAGGAACCAGACATTACCCATATCGGTAAACAAAGCTCCGTTGATCGGTATGCCCAGTGGTTTGGCCACGGGAAAACGGTATTCTGCATTCACCTCTATCTGCACATCTCCATAGCGGTCCGGTATGCTGTTGGCACCGGTAAACGGCTGCACCGTTGATCCTGGTCCCAATCGCCGGAGCTGCCAGGCGCGCATACTGTTCGGGCCGCCCGAGAAGTATTGTTTGAAAAACGGCAGGTTGTTCCGCTTCGCCGGATCGCGTGTGAATTCAAATTCATAGCCCACCCCTGCAAACGCGCGCAGGGCAATCGACGATTTGGTAAACTTGATCAGCCGTGCTACTTCCACATCCGCTTTGATAAACCGGTAAAGATGCTTATCTAAAAATGAATTGCGGATCATGCCGGTCAGTAACCCCGATTCTTCCACGTTGGCACGCAGCACATTCAGCGCACGGTTGTTACCACCTGTCAGCGTATAGTTGGCTACAACAGAGGAAATAAATCCATCCGTGAATATATTACGCAATGAAGGGTTCTGCTCAATCAGCCGCGTAAGACTATCGCGTTGCTGGAGGTAAGAATATTCGATGTTGGGCAGTCGCACGGTCAGCAACCAGCGGCGGCGCTGAAATTCATAACCCCAGCCACCGTTGATCGTGGTGAGGTTGTACAAAAGGCGCCGCTCCGTGTTGGCCGCATTGAACGAAAAGAGTGACCTGATATTTCCCCGGAAACGTTCTTTGAATTTTTCTACAAAACCAAATTCAGGAAAAAGGAAACGTGGTATGGAAATGTTATGACTGAGACTGACCTGTTGCGTCTGGATAAACTGGCTTATTTCGTTTGCACCCAATTCCACACCATATCGGATGTTGGTATTGGCAAGGTTGGCTGCGCGGGAAAAGTTCCGGTTTTGTATACCGGCATTGATACCAATGCCAAGCAGGTTGCCGGAAATAGGGCTTTGGTTCACACTGCCTTCAAGGTTGGTGGTGAACGAATATTTTTTCGCCGGTGTAAGACGGATCACAAAGTCAACGGTATCCTGCCCTTTGCGCGGCACCTGGTCGATGTTTACCACACGCCATGTACCGAGATTGTTGAAACGGTTCAACGTACGCAGGTAGCGTCGCTGGTTGTAAAGATCGCCGCGTTTGAGGTAGATATTGGAAGGAAAGATCTTTGATTTGAATTCATAACCATGTTGGATGATCTGCACATCTTTCACCGTTTCCTCATGCCGTTGTCCATTGAGCGTGTCGATGGTGAAGTTGGGATATACGGTTACATTTCCCACATAATATTTCCAGAGTTTGCTGCTGTCGGTCAAAGGCTTCAGCCGCATTTCGAGATTGGCAGTCGGATTTTCACGGCGCTTACGCAGTTCCTGCCATACTTCGAGTTGTTCGAACGGATCGAGCCGCGGTTGAAGTAGTGAAATATCCAACGTGTCCCAGAGGCCGTAAATTTCATCCGAACTGAAACGCAGGTAGCCGTTGTTGCGGAATAATTCGGTGATACGGTCACGTTCGGCAGCGATGGGGCCTTGCGCAAAAGGATCACCTTTTTTGATCAGTGCCTGATCGAGGTGTGCATTGTTGAGCGCCTGAAGGGCGCTGTCTTTTAATGTATAGCTGATGGAATCGAGCCGTACGATCTTGCCCGGTTTTACGTCGAAAGTGACATAGGTTCTGTATTGGTCGCCTTTCGGTTTTATTTCCCTGGAATAAGTAATCGAATCCTGGAAATACCCCAGCGAATTGAGGTAGTAGCGCATGAACTCTACGGTTTTGTCGGCGCTGGCGCTGTCAAAGACGGGAGGATGACGCAAAACAGATACTACCAGACGGTCGAGCTTGCGGGCCTGCATGCTGTCGTCCAGTTGGTTGGTGAGGCCGGCTTCCAGTTCCTTTCGATGTTCATTGGTAAAGTTGCCTATAACATTGATATTTGTTTTATAGACAAATGGTTGCTGCTCGGGGTATTTTCGCACAACCGTACAGGAGTCCATCAGGAATATCAGCCATGCTGCTACCAGGAATTTCCAAAAAAGGGTATGTGGTGACCGATGGCTGGTTGTCATAAAAACTAATACAAACCGGATGCTTACTAAATTGAAGATCAAATATATTCAAAGTTTGGGCCATAAAAAATTCAGGGATGAAGAGGGGCTGTTTATTGCCGAAGGACCCAAACTGGTGGCGGAGCTCCTGCAAGCCTGTCCCGACCGCATCACGGAGCTTTATGCCATGCCCGAATGGATTGCACAAAAGCCTGCCGGTGGTCCTGAACCGGTGGCCGTTCAACCGCAGGAACTGGAAAGGATATCGCAGTTGGCCACGCCCAACCAGGTGCTGGCCGTAGTAAAACAATTCGAATCCCCGGGTGTGGCACCTGTCCGCGGCCAGTTGGTGCTGGCGCTTGATACCATCCAGGATCCGGGCAATCTCGGCACCATCATCCGGATCGCGGACTGGTTCGGGATCAGTCGCATCGTGTGCAGCCGCGATTGTGCCGATTGCTACAATCCCAAAGTGGTGCAATCGACCATGGGCAGTATCAGCCGCGTAGGGATTTTATATACCGACCTGGAAAAATGGCTGGCCGAAGAAGGACAGCCGGTCATCTATGCTGCCGCGCTGGAGGGACAGGCGGTAAGTGCAACCGGAAAAATAAAAGAAGGGGTGCTCGTGATCGGCAATGAGTCAAAAGGAATAAGCCCTGCTGTATTTGAAAAAGTTACGCGGCGTATTACCATACCCAGAATAGGACAGGCTGAATCATTGAATGCAGCGGTGGCAACGGGCATCCTGCTTTCGCATATGCGGGGTTAGCGGAACTGTATCGCTTTTACGGGTTGGATCTTGCGCACGATCAGCGAAGGAATCATCAACACAAGCAGACAGATCAGCAAAGTGCCGCCGCAAACCAATCCCACCTGGCTCCATACAATTTTAACGGCGGCTTTATCCATGTAGTAAGCATCTTCCGGCAGGGTGATAAAGCCGGTGGCTTCCTGCAGGTAAAGAATACCCAGCCCTGCTGCTGCGCCGAGCAGGATACCCGACAACGTAATCAATAAGGAATGACGAAGAAAAATCTTTTGCACAGTCCAGTCTGTGGCACCTAAAGCTTTCAGCACGCCGATCATCCGCACGCGTTCGAGCACCAGAATGATCAGGCAGGTGATGAGGTTGATGATGGCCACGGCCACCATGAAACCGATCAGCACATTGCGGGTTGTGTCCTGCATGTTGAGCCAATCGAAGATATTGGGAGAAACCGAACGCACACTTTGCGCGTCCCAGGTAGGAGGGAAGTTCTCGCGGCTGTAAATGTCATCGGCTACTTGATCGATCGCTTTTCTGTCGTGCAGAAACAACTCATAACCGCCGATCTGCGCAGTGTCCCAATCGTTGAGGCGCTGTATCAAACGGATGTCACCGATGGCGAATGTATGATCGTATTCTTCGATGCCTGTTTTGTAAATACCGCTTACGGTCAGCCGGTCGGGGCGGAGGCGGCCATCGGGGCGGATAAAATAAATCAGGATGCGGTCATTGGCTTTCAGTTTTAATTGCGAAGCCATATAAGCAGACAACATGATCTCGCGGCTGTAGGAACTGTCGTTGAATTGTATCGGTCGTCCTTCCTGGATAAAATCTTCCATCTGGTGGAAGTTGTAGCCGGCATCCACGCCTTTGAGCAACACACCATCGATCTCGTCCTTTGTTTTGAGGATGGCATACTTGGTGGCAAAAGCGGCGATGCTTTTGATCTGCGGATCGCGCATGATATCTTTTTCAAGATCAGGATCCCGGCTGATGGGAATCTCTTCAGCGATCAACGCTTTGAAAGGTTGTTTTTCCTGGATGCGGATATGCCCCCAGAAACTAAAAACTTTCTCACTTACTTTTTCCTGGAAACCATTGGCGAAAGCCAATGTAACGATCATAACCGCCACACTGATAACGGTTGCCACGATGGAAAGCCGGATGATAAACCGGGAAAGTGAACGTTGCTGGTTAAAAGCAACACGATGAGCGATGAAACGGGCAACCTTCAAGTCGATTAATTTGTCTTAGTGTCAAAATTAAGCGGTTTAAAGTCTTAATTTCACTTTTTCATGCCGTTGTCTGCCCGGCTGCGGTTCATTTTAACGCTGATCCTCATGAAACGAATCCTTTTTTTTCTGCTGCTGCTCATTTTAACAACAGGTCTGCGTGCGCAATGGGAAGAACGCATTTATCAACCCTCTATTCATTCTGTTAAATTATTCAAGGCCGGAGATATCTACAGCTATCCGGTGCTGCAACTGAATGGTGCGGATCAGCTGGAACTGCATTTCGACGACATGGATGGCGACATTAAAAACTTTTATTTCAGTTTTATCCTGTGCAATGCCGACTGGACGCAGAGCAGCCTGATGGGATTTGATTATATCCAGGGGTTTCAAAGCACGCGTATCGGCACATACCGGAACTCATCTATATCCGAAACGCGTTACACACATTACCAGGCGCGTTTTCCCGAACGCAACTCGATACCCTCGAGATCGGGTAACTACATCCTGAAAGTATTCCTGAACAATGACACATCGAAAACGGTGCTGACGAAAAGATTCCTGGTAGTGGACAACAAAGTGCAGATCGGAGCGCAGATACGTCAGCCCTATAATGGTCAACTATTTCAAACGCATCAGCGTGTGCAGGCCGTGATCAATACGGCTAACTCACGCATTAATATACTCTCACCGCAGGACATTCGCCTGCGCATACTGCAAAACTATAACTGGAATACGTCGGTGATGGTAGACAAACCAACGATCTTCCGCGGTAACTATTTTGAATTCAGTGATGACGGCACCACCTTTCCCGGCGGCATAGAATGGCGCTGGATTGATCTGCGGAGCCTGCGGCTGATGAGTGACCGCATGGTGAAAATATATGATAGTGTGCCCGGCAGAGTCGATGTGGTGGTGAAACCTGACGTTGACCGCAAAGGCCAGGTCTATTTCTTTTATACCGATATCAATGGCATTTATACATTGGAGAATACGGATGGCAACAATCCGTACTGGCAGAGCGACTATGCCTACACGCACTTTACGTTTGTGCCGCCCAACAAGCAGGCGATTCCTGGCAAAGACATTTATCTCTACGGTGAAGTAACGGGGTATAAAACCAATGATGCTTCGCGCATGGAATTCAATGAAGAAAAAGGTGTGTATGAAAAAACACTGTTCTTAAAGCAGGGGTATTATAACTATTCTTATGTGGCGCAACCAGGAGGAGCTTCGCGTAATGCTGCGCCTGAGAATATCGAAGGAAATTATTGGGGCGCTGAAAATAATTACATGGTGCTCGTCTATTTCCGTCCGTTCGGCGGCCGTGCCGATGAGTTGGTAGGATTTACGCAACTGAACTCTGTGGCGGGAACGAGATAGCTAATTTGAAAATTTGAAGATTTGAAAATTAGGCAATGGCCTATTAGGAAATCGTCTTCAATCTCTGTGGCGGGAACGGGATAGCTAATTTGAGAATTTGATGATTTGAAAATTAGGCAATAGCTTATGAGGGAATCGTCTTCAATTGTCTGTGGTGGGAACGGGATAGCTAATTCTAATTTGAAAATTTGATGATTTGAAAATTAGGCAATGGCCTGTCAGGAAACCGTTTTCAATCTCTGTGGTGGGAACGGGATAGTTAATTTGAGAATTTGAAGATTTGAAAATTAGGTAATGGGTTTTCAGGAAATCGTCTTCAATTGTCTAATTATCAAATTTTCAAATCATCACATTAAAAAACCGCCATCAGGCGGTTTTTTGTATTCAAAGTTTCTTAGCGTCTTCGAGGAATTTCGCCAGACCGATGTCGGTAAGCGGATGTTTGAGCAGTGCGAGGATCGAATCGAGCGGGCAGGTGCACACATCGGCGCCGGCTTCTGCGCAGCGGATGATGTGGTTGGCATTGCGGATAGAAGCCGCCAATACCTGTGTTTTGAATCCCTGAACCGCGTAAATGTTGGCGATCTGTTGTACGAGTTGTACACCATCCCAGCCGCTGTCGTCTACACGACCGATGAAGGGAGATACATATTTGGCACCGGCTTTGGCACAAAGGATGGCCTGTCCGGCTGAAAATACGAGTGTACAGTTGGTAGCGATACCGTTGTCGGTAAACCATTTGATCGCTTTCACGCCGTCTTTGATCATCGGTACTTTCACGATGATATTAGGGTGGATAGCCGCCAGTTTCTTGCCTTCTTCAATAATGCCGTCAAAATCTGTGCTCACTACTTCAGCACTGATGTCGCCGTCTACGAGGTCGCAGATAGCGCGGTAGTGGTTGAAAATAGCTTCCTGTCCTTTGATGCCTTCTTTGGCCATCAGTGAAGGATTGGTGGTAACTCCGTCGAGGATACCTAATTCGTGAGCTTCTTTGATCTGAGCGAGGTTGGCAGTGTCAATGAAAAATTTCATAGCAAGAGGAAATTTACTGATTGAAGATCTGTTGGCAGTGGGAAAGTTCCGGGTTAATGGTCTTCCGGAAAAAAGAAAAAAAAGGCAGGCTACTCACATCGCACCGCTACAACCGCGTATCCTTGCTGCCTTCCGGCCCTGGGGAGATTCAGCAGGAGCTGGTCGTGTAAGACCTGCCGGCCGCGAAGATAAGCAAATACAGGATAAATAGGCAATTTGATAATTTGAAAATTTGAAAATCATTCATCGAAGGTGAAGGAGAGAATGAATAAGTCAAAAATCAAAAAAACCTTGGTTCGTGTATACACGAACCAAGGGGCAAGCCCGAAGTATCGGGCCTTACGCCTTACATCTTCCAATTGTCACCTCCGTTTCGGCAGCACATCTTCTTTAGAAGGGAGCACATCCGGATTGGGAATGGTCTTGATCCAGATTTTTTGTTCGAGACGGAGAGCGGGGTCGCTGATCAATTCCGCTTTAACAGTCACAAAAGCGACCGTAGTGTTTTCGGGGAGTACGAGCTCATTGCCTTCAAAACGGCCGTAATCGGTGGTGAAGCGGATATCTTTTGCCGTAAGTGGCAGCCAGCGGCCATTGGAGAGTTTGCCGTCGACATTAATATAATTATGGGTGCCCTTTTTCAGGCTGTCGGTGTATAAATGAAAATGGATGCTTTCTACCTTCTGGGCATGGGCAGTTGCTGCAAAAACAAGGAGGAGAAATAAGGGTAGAAGATATTTCATCGGCTTTTTTTATAACAGACGAATACAGCGGGGCAGAAGTGGCCCGGCACCGGCGGCTTTAACATTTCTGTCAGGTCAGCAGCGAAAAGTACAGCAATACAAAAAGCACAAACAGAAAAAAGCGGAGGGTGGTATTCATATCATTGGTTTAAAGAGTGATATTTCTACAGCTTCAGCAGCTATGTTTCAGACCAGCGTCAACTGGCGTTTATACAACTGGATCGTATTTTCCAATCCTAAATACAATGCGTCGCAGATCAGCGCGTGCCCGATACTTACTTCTGCCAATCCCTGTACGCGCTGATTGAAAAAGGCGAGGTTGTGCATGTCGAGGTCATGACCCGCATTTAATCCAAGCCCCAATTCCACCGCTCTTGCAGCAGCCAAGGTATAAGGCGCTACCGCTGTGTCTTCTTCACCGGCAGCAAATTGACGTGCATATCCTTCCGTGTACAATTCAATGCGGTCGGTACCGGTTTCCGCTGCGCCTTCCACCATCTCTATCACGGGATCTACGAAAATGCTGACACGGATGCCGGCTTTCCTGAATACACTTATAATATCGCGCAGGTATTGTTTATGCCTGATGGTGTCCCATCCGTGATCGGAAGTGAGTTGACCCAGTGCGTCAGGCACCAGTGTTACCTGATCGGGTTTTACTTCCAGCACCAGGTCCACAAACTTCTGTTCGGTGCAATTGCCTTCAATATTGAATTCGGTTGTAATGAGCGGACGGATATCACGTACATCCTGGTAGCGGATATGCCGTTCATCGGGTCGTGGATGTACGGTCACGCCATCTGCTCCAAAAAGCTGGATGTCGCGCGTTACTTTCAGCAGATCGGGATTGTTTCCTCCCCGCGAATTGCGCAGCGTGGCAATTTTATTGATGTTGACGGAGAGTTTGGTCATACTGTCACTAAAGGTAACGATTTTCGAAAAGTCTTAAGGACGTTTGAGTACCGAACGGATGGCAGAATCTTTCTGCGCGGGAGTCAGATCATACCGGTTGCCATAAACGGCATCTTCCCAGCCGCCGTAGTTCATATTGGGCAGTACGATATAACGTTTGCCAAAATAATCTGCCAGTTGCTGTACCGATGCGTTGCGTTCGGCAACAGATTTTTTATCGAATAAAGCGTTGAAATCAGAAAGGTTATCACCGAGCAGCAACACAATCTCGTGTGTGGCAGCCACCTGGCTGCGGCGACCTTCTTTGCTTGAAACATTCTGACGCAGGATCAGGTGTTTGTTATCGGCGTAGGGAAAAGAGAAGCGCTGAAGATTACGGAGTGTGCCTTCACGTTCGCGCTCATCGCGGTTGGTGATGTAGTAGACTTCCACACCTTTCGATGCGGCATAATTGAAAAAGGAAAGTCCGCCGGTAAGCGTGTCGGCTATTCCGCGTGTGGTCCAGGCATTCCAGGAAGCAGCGTCGTAGTCTTTTCCTTTAAACGCCTGATCAACGGCATATGGGCTGTTATCGAGAAAGGTTTCATCGATATCTGTGACGATAGCCAATGGTTTGCTGTGGGGAACTTTTAATGCCTCATCCAGTCGCAGGCGCGCAATGTTGAACGCCTGAAGACAAAGCGCACGGTATTCGCCGGCTGATTGCTGGAAAAAAGATGACCATATTTTGCCATCTGCCACCAGGTTAGCAGCGCCGGTTGATCCGGTGCCGGTTTGACGGGAAGTTGAGCAGGCGGAAAGTGCTGCAAGCAGTACAAGAATGGATAATCGACGCATAGTTGTAGGTAAACCTGCAAATTAACACACCAGCGGTAAAACAAAAAATCAGTTGCTTATTACACCCTGATCCAGCTCATCGCCAAGCAGTGATATATTGTCTGCAATCCATTGGGGAAGGGGCTGCTCGGAAGAAACACTCCAGCTTCCGTCGCGTTTGTGCATCCGGAACAGGATCCGGTTACCCCGGTCATCTACCGTGTCCACATTAAACAACTCTTCTCCTTCAGCCTTCAATTTACGGAAGTTGAACTCCCGGAGGCGACCTCCAGTCTTAACAAGACGGGTAAAATGAACGATCTTCGAAAAATTCACGTGCATATCTGATTTATTGCGCAAACAATCATAGTTACAATTTCTATGCTAATCACCCTGTAGAAACCTTAAAATTTTGGTAACAGCCATAATTGCGCTGAAAATAACTTCAGATACCTGCGGAAAGGTATAGAATGGCAGATAATGCCATGAATCCATCCAATATAAAGTAATACAATAAGTCAGAAACGTGACGCTTTGCGTAGTCATAGAGACAGGCTGTCAGCACCGGCGGTAATAACAGGGAGAAGACAGACGACCACCCGGTGACAGTCCCTGCCAATAGCAGTGTGCATACCATATTTGCCAGCAAAGATCCGGCGAAAATATAACCGGCCTGTTTTACGCTCAGGATGGTTATCAGGCTGCGGATGCCTGTTTTTTTATCATAATCCCTGTCGCGTATGTCAAACAGGATACAGATCGGGTATAAAAGAAAAAAACGGCTGAGTATAAACCAAAGCCATCCCGGCGGAGCTGGTTCGCCGGAAAGCATGACGGGCAGTACCGCCGTGGCATAAGTCCACATGAATGCAAGGAATAGTGTTTTGCCAATGGCGATGGTGCGCAGCCACGCAAAGAAACGATAGGGAAGTTTAGGGGCCGAATAGAGGAATGTGGCCAGCGCCCCACCCATCATCCAGAACCAATAGGCGGCCAGCGGAACAAAGAAATAAATCGTTCCGGCCATGCCTGCTACAAAAAGTGCCAGGTGCACAGGGCGGAAATGCTGCAGCCACCGTACTCTTGAGGAGTTGCCTGTGTAAGCGGGTGTGAGGTACCAGTGAAAACTATAACTGAGTAAGGTGGAAAAAAAGAGAAAGCCCGCGAGCGACCCGATGGAAATATCCGTGTGTAATCTTCTGCAGGTTTCCCATGCCATCAGCACGGCGCAGGCGGCGATAAACAGGTTGCTGTAAACAAGAAAGTGAAGTAGCCGTTTCAGCACAATAACAGGCCGGGTTTACTAACGTAAAATGACAATTTGCTCCGTGGTGATAGTGTCGCTGGTATTATTGGCGCGATCTGTAACGGCGAAACGGAATTGTATCGTGTCCTGTACAAGCAGGTTGTCTTTCAGGTCATCATAACGGAGACGGAAGATGATTTCTCCCTGGTCTTTATTGGTAAAAGCAGGAATCGGCTGTGTATAGGAATCAGGCCGGCCATTACCTGGCTGCGGCTGGCCAATCGTGTTCAAACGTTTACGTTCGGCATACAAAGTACCTTCTCCGATATCACCCTGTTTGTCAAAAAAGTTGAGCGTAACAACGAGTTCAGTATCGAAACCAGGAGGTGGCTCAGGTATTTCCCTTGAATTATATCCTTTGATCTCAATGCGGGGAGTAGTCTCAAACTTATCTTTGCTGCACGCGACCAGTACAAAACTGAGCGAGAGAATATAAAACAGGGATAATGTTTTCATATTAAACATTGTAGGTAAACAAATATACTTCTTTTTCCCATAAACAGGCTGATGACTACACAAGCGTGGATAGAAAAAATTTTTAATGCAAGTACTGCCGATCAGGCCGGACTCGCATTGGAGTTATTTCACTATCAATACCGTCAAAACAGCCTTTACCGCGATTATACGGATGCGTTGAAAGTAAAACCTGCGCAGGTTACACAACCGGAACAGATTCCGTTCCTGCCCATCCGTTTCTTTAAAACACAACCGGTGATAACAACGCAGTTTGAACCGGCTTTAGTATTCGAAAGCAGCGGCACAACAGGTATGATCAACAGCCGCCACCTGGTAAAAGACGCCGCCATCTATGAAGCCAGTTTCAATAAAGCGTTTGAACAATTCTACGGCAATCCGGACGAATGGTGTATCATCGGCTTATTACCGGCCTATCTTGAGCGTCAGCATTCGTCGCTGGTATACATGGTTGACCGCCTGATTCAACAAAGCGTCCATCCGGCGAGCGGATTTTATTTATACGAGTACGACCGGCTGGCAACGCTGCTGAAAGAGCTGGAAGCGGCCGGACAAAAAGTGTGGTTGATCGGAGTAACATTTGCTTTGCTGGACTTTGCCGAACAATATCCCCAACCGTTAAAGCATACCGTGATGCTGGAAACAGGTGGCATGAAAGGGAGAAGGGAAGAATTGATTAGACCGGCAGTACATGAAAAATTACAACAGGCATTTGGCCTTTCGTCGGTGCATGCAGAATACGGCATGACCGAATTATTGTCGCAGGCTTATTCCAATGGAAAAGGATTATTTAATTGCCCTCCGTGGATGCAGGTAGCCGTGCGGGAAGAAGAAGATCCGCTGACAGTCCGTTTCCGGGGAAACAAAGCCGTCAGCGGAGCTATTAATGTTATTGACCTGGCCAATCTGTATTCATGCGGATTTATTGCCACCGATGATGCCGGACGGATTCATCCCGATGGAAGTTTTGAAGTGCTGGGCCGCCTCGATAACAGCGATCTGCGGGGATGCAGTTTGCTGGTAGTGTGAGGAGCGTCAATGGTGAATGGTGAATGGTCAATGGTGAATGGTCAATGGTGAATGGTGAATGGTCAATGGTGAATCGTGAATGGTCAATGGTGAATCGTCAATGGGTAATTGTGAATAACGGCGCCTTAATTTCTTTGCTTCTTTGCGTGAAAAGCGGGTGTTGTTTACGCAAACGTAACTCCCTATGCCCTACACCTTACACCTTTTACCTTCTCTCACGCGTTATACATCCACTCGCGGAACTGCGGCGCCATCTCCTGGCTCACAATAATAAAATGATTAAGCTCGGGTATTGTAAGATCGATCAGCAATTTCACTTTCTCATACGTTTTAAATCCGCGGACAAAATTGATATTGATGATATATTGCCGGTTGGCGCGGAAGAAAATGCCGCGGTCGAGTTCTAATTCCAGTTCGGAGAGATTGCGGTCGGCAATGTATTTTTTACCCCAGCGGTCTATTACATAAACAATTTTGTTTTCTGTATAGAAAAGCGCAATGTCTTCCAGTTTAAGTGCAATATTCTCGACGCCCTTCTTTACAATCAGGCGCTGTTTCCTGGGCGCGCCGATGTGTTGCAATAAGTGTTCGAGTGAATGTTGACTGGTAAAATGTTTTTCCAGCATCCGGTATTTGATCAACGCTTTACGGATATCTTCCTGCTGCACGGGTTTCAGTAAATAGTCGATACCGTTTGAGTCGAATGCGTCGAGCATAAATTCGTCGTAGCCGGTTATAAAAATGGCGGGAGTGCGGATATTGCAGGCGTTAAAGATTTCAAAGGACAAGCCGTCTGTGAGTTGCACATCGCTGAAGATAAGATCTACCTCATGGCGTTTGGTGAAATAATCGACTCCTTCCGCTACGCTGCCCAGCCTGGCCGTAACGCGTACATCGTCGGCTACAGCCGCGAGCGCTTCCACCAGGTTTTCCTGAGCCGCTTTTTCATCTTCAATAATAATCGTGTTTAACATGCTATCTGGTTTTGAGTAATGAGAGGGAGCGTGACGATAAAGTGGTCACTTGTTTGTTCTACCTGGATGTTTTTATGGCAGATAATGCGGTACCGCGACCGGAGATTTTTCAATCCCACACCGGTGGAGTAGGATTTGTATTTCCTGGGTGAACTGGTATTGCGCACTTTGAGCAACAGCCCGCTGATGGTGATATTGATCTCGAGCGGATGTTCTTGAGAAAAATCGTTGTGTTTGATGGAGTTTTCCACCAGCAGTTGCAGGGCGCAGGGTGGAATAAAAAAACTATCGGTATCCACCTGCATGTCTTTTACCATGGCCAGTTTGTTTTCATGGCGGATCTGCAGCAGAAAGAAATAGTTGTCGATGAATTCGATTTCGTCGGTAAGGGAAACAAGTTCTTTGTTCCGGTTGACAAGAATGTATTTGTAAACCTGGGCCAGGCGGTTGTTGAACAGCAGGGCCTGTGGTGCATCGTGCGCGATCAGGTAATTGAGGGTGTTCAGGGAATTGAAAATAAAATGCGGGTCGAGTTCGCTGCGGAGCGCCTGCAGGGTAGCCTGTGAACGTTCCTGGTCCATGATCTGCACGATTTTGCTGTCGAGTTCGCGCTCTTTATTGAGGAAAAGGATTTCGTAGGCGAGGGTAAAGAGAATGACCACGAATACGCAAACGGCCACAAAATTATAGATGGGTGTCCAGCTGAAGGTTTCGTAAGAGAGGTTCATCCAGCTGATGACCGACAGTCCTCCGATGCTGGCCGCATAAAGGGCGGAAACGGCGCAAACGGTCAGCAGTTTATAGGCAGGTTTGTGTTGTTCGGTGTACAAGACGCGGAGTTTGCTATGGAGCCAGAGGCAGCCGGCCCATATAACGAAGGAGGTCAGGATGAAAAAGCAATGAGCCGCAACAAGTTCGAAGGTTGAATAATAGGCATAGCTGATAATACCGGCCGTAAGGGGCAGTACTATTCCAAGCAGTGGAATGAAAATCAGTTTCAAAAGGAAGTCCTTGATCATGGATTCCAGGTTTGGTTTGGTTTTTTGCGGCTTTGTCCGCGGAATGGTTAGTCCCGCGCAATTAAAATTTACAACGGAAATCCGCCATAAAACTATTTGCATGCCTTGTTAAGCAAGTACAAATTTTTTTTCATGGGCGTATTTCATTACAAGTGGTAAAAGGAATAACAACCCGGTTACGCCGGCAGCTGGAGGTGTGTAATGTCATCCCTCTGATCCCTTCTGACCGGAAAACGCTGCATGGGAGCCGGCCGGATTCCGCAGAAAGCTGATTTTGAGGTTTTGACGGGCAAAAATAAGATATTTGAGACAGGAATCCGTTATTTCATGTTTAAGTTTTGTATTTTCATGACTCGGTAAAACAAAAAAGTTATGTTAAAAGTATATGAAGAAATTGCCGCCCGCCGGTTTTATCCCCGGTTCATGACATGAATCATAGCTATGATGTGCAAAAACCAACGGTCGGCTGCTTTCCAAACCAATTTAACTCAACCTGTTGTAATCACGTCTCGGCGTTTCTTATTCATGTCTGACGTAAAATAAGACTTGCCAGTGAAGCAACATGGATAACCGGATTGTCTTCATCAAACTGCTTATCCCGCCCCATGTCCCTTTTGTATTCACATATATACTGCTTAAGACAGTAACAAACCAAAATTCATTTACATGAAAAAAGCACTAGTATTCTTTGCACTGATGTTGCCTGTTTTTCTCTGGGCACAGACACAGGTGTCAGGTATCGTGACAGATGCGAGCGAGGCGCCCCTTCCGGGTGTAAGCGTATCTGTTAAAGGTACCCGTACTGGCACAACCACCGGCGCTGATGGCCGGTATTCGATTTCCGTTCCCGCCAATGCTACCCTGGTTTTCTCCATCGTTGGTTATACCAACCAGGAGGTTTCCGTTGCCAGTGGTCAATTCAACGTTCAACTGAAAGAAGCTGAAGCAAATGATCTCCGTGAGGTGGTTATCACCGGTTACACTGTACAAAACAAAAGAACATATACTGGTTCGACTGCCAAAGTTGCCGGTGCTGAGGTTAATCTGCAGCCCATCGCTTCTCTTGAGCAATTGCTCCAGGGTAAGGCTCCCGGCTTGCTGATCCAGTCTCAGAGTGGTCAGCCCGGTTCTGCTTCCAGCGTTACCATCCGTGGTAAAGGTTCCGTACTGGGAGGCACTCAACCTTTATATATCGTTGACGGTATCCAGGTTACAGCCAATGACTTTTCCGGTATCAACCCTACCGATATCGAAACCTACAACGTGCTGAAAGACGCGGTTTCCACTTCACAGTACGGTTCCCGTGGTGCGAACGGCGTGATCGTTGTTACCACCAAACGTGGCCGCAACGCTAAAACCGTTATCAACTACGACTATCAATACGGTGTGCAGCAAATGCCCGAAAGCAAGCTGAAACTGATGAACAGCCGTGAGAAACTGGATTATGAACTGAACTATGACCGTCCGGATGGTGTGAACCCCTTCGGTTGGACACAAGCCGAGGCCGACAGCCTTGCCAACGTAAACCCCGACTGGCAGGACCTCGTTTTCCGCAAATCAGTTACCCAACAGCACATTCTGAGTGCTACTGGTGGTAATGACAAAACCCGTTTCTTCATCTCCGGTTCTATTTTCGATCAGCAAGGTCTGGTTAGAACAACCGGTCTGAAGCGTTATACAGGTCGTATGAACCTCGACCACACTGCAGGTAACCTGAAAATCGGTTTGTCTACAACACTTGGTTATTCTAAAAGATCAGGTACTCCTGAAAACGATAACGTAGTGAACACTCCGCTCAACGCTTACCGTTGGATCCTGCCTTACTTTACTCCATACGCTGCTGACGGCTCGCTCCAGCTGGCCGATCCGGGTGGTAACTACAGCCCGCTGCCTGACCTGCTGCGCAATTATAATACACGCCGCCAGATCAAAGGTGTTGGAGCCGTAAGCCTCGATTACAAGATCGCTGCCGTTAAAGGTCTGAGCGTTCGTACTCAATGGGGTATCGACTTCACCGACACTCAGAACGATATTTATACCGACCGCAATACGCAGTCAAATACAGTTGTACCAGGACGTAGCGGTGCATTCCAGTTCGCTACTGCCCGCACTTTCCGTTTCACCGGTACTTCTTCTCTGAACTACGAGCGTAAGTCTGGCGACCACACTTTCGGTGCAGGTCTGTTCCATGAGATCGTTAACCGCCGCGCAACATCTGCCGGTTATACAGGCTTCGGTCTGGTAGGACCGTTCAAGAATGCTGCAGGCATCACACCTGGTACACCTACCAACAGCTTTATCCCTACGGTTAACGGCAACCAGGTTAATGACGCGATCCTGTCTTATTTCTTCATCGGTAACTACGATTACAAGAACAAATATTTCGTGAACGTTACCGGTCGTCGTGACGGAAGCTCCCGTCTGGCGGAAGGCAAGAAGTTCGTAAACTACGGCGGTATCGGTCTGGGCTGGGCACTGACTGCAGAAGAATTCATGGCTAACCAGAATATCTTCGATAACATCAAAGTAAAAGCCAGCTACGGTTCTGCGGGTAACGCAGATATCGGAGGTGCTTACGAAGCGATCGAGCAATTCAGCTCAGTTACCTATAATGGTATCGGTGGTCTGGCTATCAGCAACCTCAGAAAAGATCAGCTTAGCTGGGAAACACGTACCACCCTCAACGCAGGTGTTGACTTCACCCTGCTGAAAAATGCCCTGACTATCGGCTTCGAAATCTATAGCAGCGAAACAAAAGGTCTGTACCTGAACCGCCAGTTGTCTTCTACCAATGGTGTTTCAAGCATCCTGACCAACATGGGTCGCCTGCGCAACGCTGGTATCGAACTTTCCGCTGCTTACACTGTGTTCCAGAACAAAGACTGGAATGTTAATGTAAACGGTAACTGGACTACCAACCGTTCTAAAGTTCTCGAACTGGACGGCAACAACGAGATCATCGATGGTATCTCTATCAACCGTGTAGGTGAGCGTGCCAATAGCATCTACCTCGTACGTTATGCAGGTGTTGATCCTGATAATGGCGACGCGCTGTACTACCAGGCTGATGGCAAAACCATCACCAACCAATATGATCCTAACGATGCAGTAATCGTAGGTTCTTTCGATCCTAAAGGATTCGGTGGTTTTGGTGCTGATGTTGCTTACAAAGGCATCTCCCTGTCTGCCCAGTTTGTTTATACTTACGGTTATAAGATTTACAACCAGGCTCGTGTAGACATCGAGAACCCTCAGTACTACACTTCTAACCTGCACCGTGCTCTGCTGCGTGAGTGGCAGCAACCAGGCGATATCACTGATATCCCCTCTTCTTTCAACGATTTCTTTGAGAACACTACACGTTTCGTTGAGAAAGGTGATTATATCCGCCTCCGCAACGTAATGTTGAGCTATACACTTCCCAAAACCGTACTCGGCAGATGGAAGATCAGCAACCTGCGTGTATTTGCACAAGGTCAGAACCTCGTTACCTGGACCAAATTCCTGGGCTATGATCCTGAAGTCAGCACAGGCGTACTCACAGGTGCAGTATACCCTGCACTGAAAGCTGTGACTATTGGTGCAAGCATCGGGCTCTAATCTAACGCTAACAACAAGAAAAAAATGAACATGAAAAAGACGATTTTATATACAGCGCTTTTTATTGCAGCAGGTGCTTTGTTCACTTCCTGTAAAAAGTCGGTGGAACTCGATCCCACCCACACTATCGGCGGCGATGAACTCACCACTGTCGATGATCACGATCGCATCATGACCGGAGCTTATGCTGCTATGCGCAACAACGCCCTCTATGCGGGTGTTAACGGCGGTAGCGTATGGCTGTCTGGTCCGGATATCGCAGCAGATAACTTCTACGGCGGTTCTCAAAACCTTGGTAACCTCAACACGTTGTTCCGCTGGAACTATACGGCCGATAACACCGTAACCGAAGCCGCATGGCAGGGTGCTTACCAGGTAATCCGTCAGACCAACCTGGTTACCCGCGGCATTGATAAATACCGTGCAACTGACGCAACTAAAGTAAACCGTATCGAAGGACAGGCGAGAGCACTCCGTGCTTTCATGCACTTCGAACTGCTGCGCTGGTGGGCTAACGATTACGACCGTAACGCTACCTCTCTTGGTATTCCTTACGTAGACGTATTCGATATCGAGCAAATGCCTGCACGTGGTACCGTTAAGCAGACTTACGACAAAATTGAAGCAGATCTGAAGGCAGCTAAAACCATGCTGTCTAATACAGACCGTTCTATCCAGTCTACAAGTGCAGTTACTGCTACCAACCGTGCTTACATCGACAGCCTGGTGGTGAACGCTATGCTGGCTCGTGTATACATCTATGCTAACCAGCTCGACAGTGCTATCAAGTATTCCACACTGGCTATCAACGCCCGTCCGCTGGCTACAGCTACTCAGTTCCCGCAGATCTGGGAAGATGCAACATCAGCCGAGCTGATCTGGTCATTCAAAATGTTTGCAGGTAACGCAGCCCTGGGCCGCGAAATCTATGACGTTTCTGCTGACCGTGCTTCCTGGCTGCCTGTAACTGCACTGACAGGCCTTTATACCGGTGCCGATGTTCGCGGTCCTGCTTACTTCCGCGTAAGAACCGGCCGTACCGTACTGGGTAAATACTGGGCTAAATCTACCGCTGCCGGTAACCCCGATGGTGTGGTGGATATCAAACTGTTCCGTACAGCGGAAATGTACCTGATCCGTGCGGAGGCTTATGCCCGCAAAGGCGGCCTGGATGTTCCGGCACTGGCTGATCTGAACACACTGCGTGCCGCACGTAATGCCGCTGTAGGAGCAGAAACCGGTACAGCACTGCAAACGGCTATCCAGACTGAGCGTCGCAAGGAACTGGTTGCCGAAGGACACCGCTTCTTCGACATCAAACGTACCGCTCGTGTGATCAACCGTACGCAGAACTGCGCAACGTTCTGTACACTGGCATCCACCAACCGTGCATGGGCGTTCCCGATTCCGCAGTCTGAGATTCTTGCCAATGATAACATTGATCAGAATCCCGGCTACTAATTAAACCGACTAAACCTCCAACAAGACCAACATGAAATTAAGTTTAAGTAAATCCCTGCTGGGTCTTGCAGCAATGACTGCCGTCGTATTTTATTCCTGTAAAAAGGATGACGTATTCGGCGACATCAATGAGAATACCAAGCGTCCGGTAGTTGAGTTTACCGACGGCGCGGCAGGCAGAAACGTAAACATGGAATACAGCGATCAGATCGTGGAAATCGATCTGGCTGAACTGCGTTTCATGACACGTTCTTACATTACGTCTAATGCCACAGTGAAACTCGTCGATATGCCGGGTGTGGTATATGATTACAATGATGCGAACGGTACAAGCCTGCAGGCATTATCTCCTGCAAACTATGCACTCGTGCCGGGCAATGAAGTAACACTCACTCCCGATCAGCGTAAGCTGATGCTGCGTGTGAAACTTCGCCCTTCACAGATCGCGCAGGGTAGCTGGGCTATCGGCCTTGCCATCTCTTCGATCAATGGTGCAGAGATCAGCGGTATCAAACCTACCATCGTAGTACGCGTTGCCGTAAAGAACAAATATGACGGTGTGTACCGGTTGAAAGGATATTTTACCTACAGCCCTACACCTGCCTATACCGGCGCTTTCGATGAAGAAGTAGAAATGATTACTACAGGACCCGCCTCCGTTGCGATGTACTGGCCTTTTGCCGATGGCTTTTTTCAGCCGTTCAGCAACGCAGGCTCTCCCGGTGGATTTACCAACGTAGCTCCTGAAGTAGTGTTTGGTTCTTCTGATCAGGTTACTGCCGTTAATAACTATACCGGCGGAGCAGCTTTGCCTTTCACTCCCGTTCCCGGCGCCAACAGCCGTTACGACGAAAGTGGCAGCACGCCCGTGATCTACCTGAAATATTATTTCGGGGCAGTACCTACGGATCGTGTATTCGCTGACACACTGATTTATATCGGACCTCGCTAAGAGATCTTTTTATAATCTATCTGTAAAAGGAGCCGGTTTTTCCGGCTCCTTTTTGTTTCCGGTAACCGTATTATGCAACCGGTCCGCAAAATTCACGGTTGGGTCAGCCTTAACAAATTGTGCGCAAACACGGATGATATCTTTAGTTCGTTCGATTTGTAACGATCTGACATTTCAACCGTTATAATAAAAGCTTCGCCATAACGATTTTAAGAGTTTCTCATGTGAACGGTCAACGAAGACCAAACGCAGGTGGTTGTCTAGCCAGCCTGCTTTTTTTTTAAGTCAAAATTCAAAATTCAAAAGTCAAAACAGGCTATTGCCTGAGTGATTCGTTATATTTAATAGGCATAACTCAAAAGTAGGACTGGTTACGGCTGTAGAATGACTATTTACATTTTTGACTTTTGAATTTTGAAGTCCACATTTATGAGCAAATCTTTACCAAACTCCGACGAGCAGGGAAAAGGCGCTTCTCGCCGCGACTTTTTGAAATGGTCCGGCGCAGCAGTAGCCGTATCCCTTACACCTTCCGTTGTTACCCGGGCTGCCGGCGAAAGAGCAGATGAAACCATCGCCGGTTTCTTTGAAAAAATGCCACTCAAAATTGAGGTCAATGGCAAACTACACCAGCTCCAGGTAGAACCCCGCACCACATTGCTAGATCTACTCCGCGAACAGATCGGCCTTACCGGTACCAAAAAAGGTTGCGACCACGGACAGTGCGGCGCATGCACCGTGCATGTCAACGGCCGTCGCATTAATTCCTGCCTCAGCCTCGCCGTGATGAACGAAGGACAAAAGATCACCACCATCGAAGGACTGGCGAAAGGAGACGACCTGCATCCGCTGCAGGAAGCTTTTATCAAACACGATGCTTTTCAATGCGGATACTGCACACCCGGACAGATCATGAGCGGCGTGGCCTGCATCAACGAAGGGCATGCCGGATCAGCAGACGAGATACGCGAATTCATGAGCGGCAATCTTTGCCGCTGCGGTGCTTACCCGCATATTGTCGACGCCATTCTTGAAACAAAAAAAGGAGGGAACAACCTATGATCAATTTTGATTACCTCCGCACTGCCTCCGTTAATGCTACACTCGATGCCATCAAACGCGAACCACGTGCCGCTTTTATTGCCGGCGGTACCAACCTCGTGGATCTGATGAAACGTGGCGTTACCCGCCCGCCGCGGCTGATCGATATCAATAACGTGCCGCTTAAAAATATTGACCGGACGCCTTCCGGTATTTCCATAGGAGCTTTGGCCACCAACAGCGCCGTTGCCATCAACGAAATGATCCGCAGCGATTTTCCTTTGCTGAGCCTGGCACTGCATGCAGGCGCTTCGCCGCAGTTGCGCAACATGGCAACAGTAGGCGGCAACATGCTGCAACGTACGCGCTGCACTTATTTTTATGATACCACCATGCCCTGCAACAAACGACAACCTGGTTCAGGATGCGGGGCCATTGGTGGCTACAACCGTATGCACGCTATTTTCGGTACGTCGGATAAATGTATAGCCGTTCATCCAAGCGATATGTGTGTGGCGCTGGTTGCATTGAATGCAACAGTGGTTGTGCGCAGTAGCAAAGGCGAACGTCGCATTCCTTTTGGCGATTTTCATCGCCTGCCCGGTGATACACCCCAAACCGATCACCAATTAAAAGCAGGTGAACTTATCACCGCCGTAGAAATTCCTTCCAATAAATTTCAACAGCATTCTTTTTACCTCAAGATCCGCGACCGCTCTTCCTATGCATTTGCATTGGTGTCGGTAGCTGCTGCTTTGTCGATCGAAAACAACCGCATCAGCGATGCACGCATTGCCGCAGGTGGCGTTGCACACAAGCCATGGCGCCTGCTCAATGTTGAAAAAGCATTGATTGGTCAGCCGGCATCGGTTGATACTTTTCAGAAAGCAGCATCGATTGCTACACAGGGAGCAAAAGGACAGGGACAGAATAATTTCAAGTTGAAATTACTGCCACAGGCAATCATACAGGCACTCGAAACGGCCACTTCATAAAACAAGACCGATGGGAAATTATTTTTTTGAAACAGAGGGGCCGATCGACCGGGTCGATGGCAAACAGAAAGTAACCGGTCAGGCTTTGTATGCGGGTGAATATCCCTTGGAGAAATTGTGTTATGGTGTGCTTGTCGGCAGCTCCATAGCGCGCGGCAACATTACGGCTATTACTACCAAAGAAGCGGAGAACGCCGCCGGCGTACTTGCTGTTATCACGCACCTCAACCGCCCTGCTATTCCCGGTTATACAGGGGAGGGCGATAGCGGTCCTGCAGGTATGAAACTGATGTCCAGCCCTGCTATTTATTTTGCCGGGCAACCTGTTGCGCTCGTAATAGCCGATACATTCGAACGTGCGCAACATGCCGCTTCGCTGGTAAAAGTTGCGTATAAAACAACGGAACCGGCAACCGATCTTTCCACACAATTATCCAAAGCCGCCGCGCCGAAGCGCGGCAAAAGCGAATACAGCCGCGGTGAAAAAAACGCCTATAAAAAAGCAGCCGTCTGGATCGAAGAGGATTATGTTATTCCGCATGAAGTACACAACCCGATGGAACTCGGCAGCATCACCGCAGTATGGAACGGTGAACAGTTGACCGTTTATGATAAAACACAAGGCGTAAAGGCATCGCAGCGTTCGTATGCGCAGTTGTTTGGTGTGCCGCAGGATAATGTTCGCGTGGTGGCACCGTTTGTTGGCGGTGGCTTTGGTATGGCTTTGCGTACCTGGCCCTATGAAGTGGCGGCGGTGATGGGTGCGCGCAAGGTCGGTCAACCCTTGAAGCTGATGCTTTCAAGAAGCCAGATGTTTACGCTGGTTGGTTACCGGCCGCATACCATTCAGCAGATTGGTATCGGCGCTACGCGCGATGGTATACTCACCGGTATCAGTCACGATGCTACGGCGGCCACAGCTTCTTACGAGGAGTTTACTGAAGGTGTCGTGCGCATGACGCAGTTCATGTACAGTTGTGCAAACGTCGATACGCGTTACCGCCTCGTGCCGCTGGATGTCAGCGTGCCCACCTGGATGCGGGGTCCCGGTGAAGCTACGGGCGCATTTGCTTTGGAGTCTGCCATCGATGAGCTGGCCTACAAACTGGACATGGATGCGCTCGATTTGCGTAAGAAAAATTATGCTTACACTGATCCTGAAAGTGGATTACCTTATTCGAGTAAGTTCCTGATGGAGTGTTATGATCAGGGTGCAGAAAAAATCGGTTGGTATAAAAGAAACCGCCAGCCCCGTTCTATGAAGAACGGCGAGTGGCTCGAAGGTTACGGTATGAGCAGTGGCGTATTCGGTGCACACCGTCCCGCGGCAACCGCCAGAGCGGTGCTTGCAGCCGACGGCACATTACTCGTACAAAGCGCGGCCAGTGATATTGGTCCGGGTACGGGCACGGCCATGGTGAAAATTGCAGCCGATGTACTGGGGCTTCCCTATTACAAAGTCCGGTTTGAGTTAGGCGATTCGCGTTTGCCACCGGCGCCTACACAAGGTGGCTCGGGTACCAACTCCGGCGTTGGCGCAGCCGTACATGACGTTTGCACGGCCGTAAAAGAAAAACTCATCCTGGCGATGAATGAAGGCAAAGCCGGTTTTTCAAAGCAACCTCAGCAGGAATGGTTGTTTGAGAAAGGACGTATAAGTAATGGAGCTGAATCCATTTCGTTGAGCGACCTGTTAAAAAAAATGGAGCAATCCGCAATCGATCTTACCCGTGATTCGAAAAGTGGAGAGGAGCGGCAGAAGTATGCCTTCTATTCGTTCTCCGTCCATTTTACGCGCTTGTGGGTACATGCGCGCACGGGCGTTGTCCGGATCAAACAGATCGTTACGGTAGCCGATGCCGGAAAGATCGTGAGTGAAAAGACGGCCCGCAGCCAGATGGTAGGCGGCGCCATTGGTGGTATTGGAATGGCTTTGATGGAAGAAGCGGTTTTTGATCATCGCTTCGGAAGAATGGTCAATAACAATTTCGCCGATTATCACATCCCGGTAAATGCGGATGTACCCGATATCGATACAATTTTCATCAACAAACCCGACCCTTATATCAATCCAATGGGAGCAAAGGGAATGGGGGAGATTGCACTCATTGGTTATGCCGCCTCTGTCACCAATGCCATCTATCACGCCACAGGCAAACGTATCCGCGAGTTGCCGGTAACGCCCGATAAGTTATTATAAGCATCCCTGCTTTGATGACAATACAATGACGGAAGGGATTTTTATTGCGGTAAACGTTCATGTCGGCTATATTTGCGGACTATGGCGGACGATTTTATCCTTACCGTTACGTACCGGGGCACCGCTTCGGACTATGCCGCCGAGTTAAGGGTTCGCGGTTTCAGCTACCATATTGCCGTGTGGGTGGATCAGACAGAAGTAATGTTTGAGCCGGATGAGGAACGGAACTACCGCGCCATTGTACCGCACAACGGTAACGTACCCTTCGATTTATTACAGGCCATCGCCGAAGAACTGGAAAAACAATTTAAAGAATGAGTTTACTTACCAAAGAAGAATTGCGCGTAAAGAAATCATCATTGCCCGATTCCGGCAAAGGGTTATTCACCCGCGTTTTTATTCCGAAAGGAACACGCATCGTTGAATATACAGGCACGGTTACCACCTGGAAAGAAGTGGAAGATGATGCCGACAACGGATACATTTATTTCTATAACAGCAAACATGTGATCGACGCTGCTCCGCACAAAGATGCGCTGGCCCGTTATGCCAACGATGCGGCAGGACTAAGCCGTGTGAAAGGCGTTTCCAACAACAGCGTTTACGAAAAGTCTAAAGGCCGCGTATACATCAAAGCGGAAAAAGATATTCCTGCCGGTGCCGAAATATTGGTGAGCTACGGCAAAGATTACTGGGACCAGGTACGGAAGAACATAAAGATCGAAGCCCGGAATAAACGCAAATCATCCTGAGGCAGCTGGTATGCTATGAGATTATTTCTGTCATCTGCGGTTGCACTTCTCCTGTTGTGCATGCAGCCTCTGCAGGCCGCAGATACGTTGCGTTTTTCCCGTAAACATTATACGGACGAACATGGACTGCCGCAAAACAGCGTCAAGGCTATCGCAAAAGACACCTACGGATATATATGGATGACCACCGAAGACGGACTGGTCCGCTTCGACGGAGAACGTTTTGCACGCATTGGCAAAGCCGATATTGCCATTTCCTCCAACCGATTTGTCTATTTTTTCCGCGGCCCCGACCGGAAGTCGATTTACGCATTCAATGACATGAATGAAATCGTCCGGATAAAAGACGGCCGCGCATATACCGACACGCAGACGTTGACGCCGGAAGGACAATGGAAGAAAATTCGTCCCTCTTTTACCGGCGAAAATTCTGTTAACTATTCCACCGGTCTTCCCAATAAAGCCGATCATTTCATCATGCCGGATCACGTCATCATTTCGGCAGATGAGGATCAGTATTTTCATTGTTCGGCCAAAGAAGTAGTACGGTACCGTTCGGCTTCTTTGCAACAACGAACGGCTTTCAATGCCAAAGATCTCTGGAGTTTTTTTGTCATCGGCAACGATCTTTTTTATTTTGATAATGCACTTAAAAAGTTCTCCTCCTTTACCACCAACGGCAAAACGATTGACTGCCGGCTGGAAGGTGACCTGCTCAAGAACCCGGCTTTTCTGAAAGGCAATGAACCCGTTCGTTTATTCTGGAATCTTTTTTCTCCCGGTTTTATTCTCTGTTATATCAACGGTTCCTTTTATCAGCTTGAGCAAAAAGGCGAGGGACGATTGCAAAGCCGGTTTATTTTGTCAGGGATAGAACTTGAGCACAAGACCAACTATACAGCTTTTTACGACGAGAAAATGCAACGGCTGTTCCTGGGAAGTGATACCAAGGGTTTACAGGTTTACGCGGGGCAACCGTTCGTTACGCTCACCGCAGGCCAATATGATGATGTTTATTACGGACAGATGGCCTACGACGACCGAACCATCTTAACGGCCCAGGGAAATCTGCTGAGTCTCTCTGCCCCTGCACGCACGTTGTCGTCTATCAAAAACATCGTCCTTTCAGATTTCTACAGCGTACTGGATGACAAGCGCGGATATATTTGGGTAAAACAGGAACATTTCCTGTATCGCCTTCATCGCAGCGATGGAAGTATCGATCGCCAATGGGAACTGCCAACGCGGATCAAAGTACTGTACTGGGGGCAGGACAGCACTTTGTGGATCGCCACAGAAGGCGACGGTCTTTTCAGTTTATCGCCGGACAACCGCGAGCAGCCACCGAAAAAAATTATAAGCGATATAACAGGATTAAGTTACCTGTTGCAAACATCACCCGATTTTCTCTGGCTGGGAACGTCCAAAGGATTGATACGGTATTATGTTAAAGATAAACGCCGCGACTCGGTTACGGGATTGAACGGGCAATACATCCGGAGTCTTTATGCGGAAAACAACCGGCTCTGGATTACGACTTATGAGCGCGGCTTCTTTTTATATGAAACAGGTAAACTCACCAATTTTCCGCTGGACCGCGGTAGCTTTCTGACCGCATCGCATTGCATCCTGGAAGATAAAAAAGGTTATTTCTGGATCACCACCAACAAAGGGCTTTTCCAGATAGCCAAAGCCGATCTGCTGCGCTACGCCGAAGGCAAACAGGAAGATGTGTTTTATTTTTATTACGATAAAAGATCAGGCTTTCTTACCAATGAGTTCAACGGCGGATGTGAACCCTGCGGACTTCAATTGGGCAACGGTTATTTTTCGCTGCCCTCCCTGAATGGGCTGGTGCTTTTTGATCCGGAAAAAATTGAACCGCTGTTACCGGACGGTATTATTCTCATTGATCATATTCTCCTGGATCAGCGAAAAATAACCGATTCGCAACATATTCACCTGCCCCGTCAGTTCGGTCGCTTGTCGGTTCAACTCAGTACTTCTTATTACGGCAATCGCCGCAACGTGCAGATATTTTATGCGTTGGTGCGCGGAAATGATGCGCCTGTGTGGTTGCCGCTTGGTGATGACGGATTGGTGTCTTTCTCTACTTTGCCTTCAGGAGAATATGCCTTGCATATCCGGAAGTTGAACGGATTCGGAAAAGACAATTATACGGAGCGCGTGCTTTATCTGCATGTAGCGGCCGCCTGGTTTCAGCAAACCTGGTTTTATCTTTTATGTGTAGCGGCGGTTGGCGGACTGTTCTGGTTATTCATGTGGCTCCGCTTACGATTTATCAAACGCCACAACCGCTTCCTGGCAGAGGGCATTCAACGCAAGACAAGTGAGCTTACGCATCGCAACGATATACAGGAAAAGATCATTCGTTCGGTAAGCCATGACATCCGCACGCCTTTGCAATACCAATGGCTGCTTGCGAAAAAGATGTACGAGAATATGGAGAAGGACGGAAATGTATTATTCATACAGCAGGCGCGTACATTAAGTGATAACAGCTCGCGGATGTACCACATGGTCGACAACCTGTTGCGTTACCTCAAAAGCCAGGTGAGCGGAAAAATTCAAAATGCTGAACGCGTTAATCTGCGTGAGCTGGTAGAAGATAAAATACAGGTGTTCCGGGAAATAGCCGAGGGACGCGGAACACAGATCGTCAATGAACTTCCGGCCGATAGTTATTTCGCAGGCGACGCACAATTGCTGGCAGTGATCCTGCATAATATTATTGATAATGCGGTTAAATTTTCCCGCAAAGGAACCATTACTATTTCACCTATAACAGAAGGGGAACGTAATGGACTCCGGATATGCGATACAGGTCCCGGACTGGAATCCTCTTACCAGCATTGGTTAAATGATCCGCATTCGGTTGAAGTGCCTTCCGAACAGGCAGGGTTGGGACTACTGATGGTAAAAGAATTGACCAGCCTGCTTCAGATCAGGTTAAAGGTAACTGCTACAGCCGGTACGGGTACGTGTTTTCACTTGTTGTTCCCAGTGTATACGCCTGCATGATTCGAAAAAATTCGAATGAGCTTTCTGAAATATTACGAGCATAACTGAAAGGCTGCTACGCTAGTTTTGCCCATCATTATTTAAGCCCCCTAGACATTTATTGCTAAACCATTCTCTGACGGTTGATAACCGGCAGGGATACTATTGCCTTAACATGAAAGCAAAGCAAAAAATCCTGGTCCTTATGGCCACGGTGGGGCTGCACCTTAGTGCAACCGCACAGGAATTACGTCCTTTTACGCCGCGATACAGCACGGATCTCAAAGGACGACTCGTATTCGTTTCCAACAACATCATTACCACGAAGCAACGTTCCGGAGGATCGGCTGTCGCCTATAACCAGGCACCACCCGCATGTCCGGCCGCCAGCGTGTTATGTAAAAATGATAACGAGTATCCAACCAATATTGATATCGATGGTGATCCGTCTACGTACAACAGTTCCAGTTCGCAACTGACATTGCCCGATTGCAGCGGCGTGGCTTTCGCAGGGCTCTACTGGGGTGCCGGCATCGCTATCAGCCAGGGAAGCAATGGTGCGGCACCGATGAGTCCCGGCGATTGGAACACGGTGCGCTTCCGTACGCCCAATGGCACTTATCAGACTATTACAGCCAATAACGTCGATACGGTTAATACCGTCTTCCACGGTTACCAGTCTTATGCCGATGTTACCAATCTGGTTCGCAGCGGCGGAAGCGGTTACTATACCGTGGCGAATGTAAAATGCGATACGGTGAATACGGGCAATACACCAATGGTGAATGCCTATGGCGGATGGACGATGGTGGTCATCTACCGCGATTCCACCCAACCGATGCGCAATCTTACCGTATTCGACGGCATGGCGGTTGTCGGCACAAGTGGCGGGGCATCTAACAGTACACGGGATATCGGTGTATCAGGTTTCAGTTGTCCTCCTACGGGCGATGTCAATGCACGTTTAGGTGTGATCGTATATGATGGCGACCGTGGTGCCATCGATGGATTCCAGATGCGCCGCAACAGCGACGGCGTATTCGCCGATCAGACCGCCGCAGGTGAAAGCGCGGCAACAACAAGCGGCACACGCGACGCATGGAACAGTTCCATTACCGACACCGGCTCACTCGTTACATCACGTATCCCGGCCCATCAGAATACATACGGTTATGATGCGCATCTTTTCAAGCTGAACAACGCAGCATTCCAGTATCTGCGCAACAATGACCAATCCACTGTTATCCGCATCAGCACCACCTCGGAAGGTTATGTATTGGGTGTTGTAACGGCTGAGATCGATACCTACGAGCCGGAAATGATCATGGAGAACAGCCTGACGAATACACGGGGCGGGGGCACATTGGTAAAAGGCGATACATTAATTCTGACAACGCGTGTACGCAATACCGGAACAGATGTGGCGGAAGGCGTACGGGCGGAAGATAAGTTGCCGGCGTATTTTAAATACGTTGAAAATTCATTAAGCATTGACGGCGTATCACAAACAGATGCGTTGAATGACGACCGCGCCGGTTATAATGCAGCGACAAGAACAGTTGTGGCTTACATGGGCCAGGGAAGCGCAGCCGGAACAGGAGGTGATGTGGCACCGGCCGGTGCAAGCTATGACTTGCAATACAAGATCACGATCAGCGATAATTGCGCAGATATCGGTGTTACACCGCTGGCACTGTTGCAACAAAGCCGGTTGTTCTACCAGGGACAGGCAGGCGGCACGAGTGACTCTACTGCATCGCGCCCGCTGAGCAGCACACAATGTCTGAGTCCTGTTTCACCCGACACTTTATTCCTGCTTACCGGATGCGAACAAACCCTGCCTGTGCGTTTGCTTTCCTTCACGGGTCAGGCGGTTGGCAACGGGGCATTGCTGCAATGGCAGGCGCAGGAGCAGGGCGACGGACGCGGCTATGTGCTGGAAGCTTCTGCGGATGGTGTGCAGTATGCACCAGTGTACCAATTACAGCCGGGAGCCAACTTTGGTGTGATGGATTACGACTATCTCGATGCATCTTTTGATGCACGCGCAGGAAGATATTACCGGTTGCTGGTAAAAAGTATTGACGGTGCTCCCTATTACAGCCATGTAGTACGCATCAGAGAAGCCGGCGCACCTGCTTCGTTCTCACTCGGGCCGGTACCCGCAGGAGAAATGGTCATCTTCCGTACAACTACAAAAGTGGAAAGACTCGAAGCTTATACAGCCGCAGGACAGCAGGTACGCGTATGGAATAAACCCGTCAACGGACAAAATTTGTCACTGGGCGGAATGGCCACAGGGGTCTACTTTATCAAAGCCTACACGGCAAAAGGAACATTGCTGCAAAAATTGATTAAACGATAACTATTCAGAGCCTACGTTAGCAACGATCCCTGGGGTTAAGGACGAAACCTCAACGGGGGTGTTTCTCAAGAAAGGTTGACTGTAACAGGATTTTCCTGCGGCAGCAACCTTTTCTTTTTTGTACATTCGCCGGCGAAAAAACTGACGCCGATAGGAAGAAAAGCTACATGCTGTTAGTCACGTTTAGTCAACTTAGAAATAATAATAATAATAATAGAAATAAGCACCATGAAGAAGCACCTGTTCCCCGTTTTATTAGTTTTAATCTCACTCGGTTCATTCGCACAGGACAAAGTAAATTTTTCGGAGAAATTCAAAAAGGCAAACCAGGGGAAATACAAAGTTGAAATCAATGAAGTAAAAGAACTACTTCATATTATGATTGCCATCACCAATTCAGGCAAGGAAAACGATGATATGATTCAGCAGGAAGGGCAGTACTATAAGGACGTACGTGCTTATTTCAAGCCCTATGAAAATGAAAAAATTATTAAAACCTTCGATTCATTAATGGTGGCCTCCCCTTATAATTATATTTTTCTCACGGGGAATGCCATTTCCTATCAATTCAAAGGCAATAAGCTGGTGAAAAGTGAGGTGTTTCAATTTCCGGCCACAGGGGTCGCTAATATAAAAATTGACGAAAATCCGATTACCAGGTATAAAAAGCAAATAGAAGACTTTGCAAAAAAATCAAGGTTCAAAAAATTCTACGCTGATCATAAGCAGTTTTATACCGGTCTTATTTCAGACTATAACAAAAAGGCCAACGTCGGAAAACAGTGGAAATGGCTGGAAAATAACTTTGAAACAAAAAAGAACAGTTACATCGTTTTCTGTTCTCCTTTGATTAACGGGTTGAATTATACAGGACAATTCACCAATAATAACTTTACGCTGATCCATATGAGCCTGCCTCCCGTTGATAATTTTCCCAATCTTACCCCGCTTGAAAATGAGTTATTCAACACAAGGGTAATGTTTACCGAAATCGACCATAATTATGTGGGCGCTCCGACCAAGGCGAATAAAGAACTCATCAACAAGGTTTTTGCCGACCGTAAAGTATGGGTAAACGAAAGCGCCAATGGAACCTTTGCTTATCCGAACCCTGTTAAGGTATTTGATGAATACATGACTTATGCCGTTTTCCTGCTTTATTGCAAAGATCATTATGACCAGGCCACACTGGAAAAAGTGACAAAGGATATTATTGGGTTGATGGACGATAGAGGTTTCCCGAAAATGAAAATATTTACTGAAAATCTTTTCAAAATCCGTTCGGCTCATCCAAATGAAAAGATTGACCAATGGTATCCCGAATTTTTAAAAACGTTTGCGGATAAAAAATAACGGCCATCGCCAACAGGAAAAGCTAATCACGACTCCTGGTTCATCAGGTAAATAAGATGAGGAAAGCTGCTGATATTATTTTTTTGCAGCATGCGGCGGCGGTGTGTCTTCACCGTTTCGATACTGATCCCGAGTTTGGGGCCGATCTGTTTGGACGAAAGTCCCATGCCCACCATTTCCGCAATTTCTTTTTCACGTTCGGTCAATTCCAGGCGGCCGGGGTTGGTGTTTTTTTCTTTATTGAAAAGTTTGAAGAAGGCCATTTGCACGGCCACGAGTAACTGCGTATCGCTATAGGGTTTCACTACGTACATTACAGGGTCTTTGCTGAAGGCATCCTGCAAGGTGCGGTTATCGGTGTAAGCGGTGAGGAAAATGATCTCGCAGCCGTAAAGACTTTTGAGTTGCGCGGCCAGTTCGGTGCCGTTCACATCGCCTTTGATCGTAATATCACAAACCACGACAGCTGGTACAGGCTCGGCCTGGCTGCACAAACGCAAAGCGGTAGCAGCACTGGAAGCGATGCCGGCAACGCGGTAATCCTCTTCTTCCAGCAATTCCTGGATACTGGTGGCGGTGATCAACTCGTCTTCTACGATCAATATGGAAGCACGTTCCTTCATTTTCAGGGTCAAATTTCAGCTGTAAAGATAGGGTTCGTTGCGTTGCGCCGTTGTGGTATCTGTTTTTCAGGTAACCGGCCGGCCCTCGAGCCAGCTTTTGAAGGCGGTTACGCGGTCGCGGCTGATGAGTACATCCGTTTCCGCCGCCGGTTCCAGTTGCAGGATGAGCCGGCTGTTGTAGTAGGTTGTTATTTTTTTGATCGCATCCACCTGTACGATAAACTGGCGGTTGATGCGGAAGAAGGAGTGGCGGTCCAGCATTTGCTCGATCTGGTCGAGTGAATAATCGAGCGGCCATTTTTGCCCGGCAAAAGTAATAGCCCAGGTAATGCCCTTGGCAAATTGCACATAGGCAATGTCTGTGGCTTTTACATAGATCAATTGATTATTGATCCGTCCCAGGAAACGCGTGTGATCGCGGCGCATGAATGCTTCGGCCAGTCTCCCCACATCGAGTGAATACTGATCGGTTCTTAACTGCTGCCATTTGGTAAGCGCGCGCTGCAGATCTGCCTGGTCGATCGGTTTCAGCAGGTAGTCGATGCTGTTGACTTTGAAGGCCTGCAACGCGAAACTATCGTAGGCTGTGGTAAAGATCACGGGCGTACGCAACAATTGTTCGTCGAATAATTCAAAACAATTGCCGTCCGAAAGCTGGATATCCATCAGTAAAAGATCCACGGGTGGCAGTTCTCGCAGCCAGGCTCTTCCTTTGGCCACCGAATCGATAACGGCAATCACTTCCGTAGCCGGCGAGCATTGACCCAGCAGGTGGGTCAGGCGCTCCGCATTGTGCGGTTCATCTTCAAATATGGCCACTCTCATCATGAAAAGATAACGGGTATTTTAACAATGAATTGTTCGGCTGTTTCGGTTATTTCTACCCGCGGCGCATTGATCAGTTCATAGCGCTTGCGGATGTTTTCCAGCCCGATGCCGGTACCGGTATCGCGTTGTGTTTTCAGCCGCAGCGGATTGGTAACAATCAGCCAGCCGTTTTCATCGCGAACGGAAATGTCGATCGGATCATTGGACGAAAAGCGATTGTGCTTGATCGCGTTTTCAATCAGCAGTTGCAGGGATGCGGGAGGAATGCTGCCTTTGTCGCGCGTATGCTGATCAATCTCCAGACTTACACGGATGCTTTCCTGGTGCCGGATCCGCATGAGGTATAAAAATGAATCCAGGAATTCAAGTTCTGCTTTTACCGGCACGAGTGTTTCTAATTTTCTGTCAAGAATATACCGGTACGTGCGCGCGAGTTGTGTAATATATTCAGCGGAAAGATCCGCACTCTTGTATACCAGGTTGGTGAGTACGCTCAGGGAGTTAAAGAAAAAATGCGGATCGATCTGGTTGCGCAGCGCTTCGTAGCGCGATTGAATATTTTCACGCATCAATCGTTCCGTATGCACCTGGTATTGCTGCCAGGCTTTGTAATAAAAAATAATACCATTGAAGGTAAGCGTAAGCAGGTAAAACATGAAGATGCCGAGGATCAGATCGTAGCTCAATGCTTTGAAACTTTCCCATGCCTCATAACGGTTGAAAAGCCAGATATCAAAAAGTCCGTATAGCAGACCATAGACATAACTGGCTACCATGCCGAAGAGCAATAATCCACCGCATAAAAAAAGTAAACGTGCGGTTGTTTTGAGTGTACGTACCCGCTGCTCGATCTTTTCAGCGATCCAGGAAGCGGCTTCCCATACGATCAATCCATACAACACATAAAACAAACTAAACAACTGACCGCGCAAATTGAAAATGCCCAGGTCGGTGACGAAAGTATGATCGAATGTTTTGAAGATGACACTGAACAGGTATAACAAGAAGACGCGTGAAAGGTACCGCATCCATTTGTGTTGAAAGAAACGGCCATCATTGGGAAAATCGGGTTCGCTATCGCTTTGTATCATCGTTAAATTAAAAGTAGTTATTTTCTTTAAACCAGTCGAGTGCGCGGTGTATGGCCTGTCCGGCGGGAGAGAACCGTATGTCCAGTTCTCTTTCCGCTTTTTTTGCGGAATAATAATTGCCGACACAAGCCATGTACGTTACGGACCGGTTGAGTGGCAGGGAGCGTCCCCTGATATACCCGATCAGCGAACCTGCCATACCGGTGAAACGCAGCAGCCATCCCGGCAAAGAAATCATCAGGCTGCGTTGTCCGGACCAACGCCTTACCAGGCGAAAGAACTCACGGTAAGAAAGATTTTCACCGGCCAGCAGGTAACATTCCCCGGTGCGGCCTTTTTCCAATGCGGCAATCACGCCGGCACACACATCGGCAACGTCTACAAAATTTTTCCCTCCCGGTGGATAAAACAACAGCGAACGCTTCATGCCGTACAACAACAAACGACCGGAACTGGGTTTGAAATCACCGGGACCGATCATAAAAGTCGGGTTCACGATTACAGCGGGCAGTTGATGCTGCGCGGTTTGTTCGAGTATGTATTGCTGTGCGAGGTATTTGGTATCGATGTAGGCGGAGCCTGCTCTGAAAAGGGTGAAAGGACTCAATTCAGTCCCGGGATGTTGCAGGGTTCCCGGCGCCAGTGTATTGGCTGTGCTTACGTAAACCAACTTGCGGATTTGATGTTGAATACATGCGTCTGCGAGCAGGCGTGTGGCGGTGTAATTGATGCGTTCGTAGTGGGAAAAAGGAAACCCCCAGGGCGTGGTAACGGATGCGGCATGAATGACAAAATCGATGCCGCTCAATGCCGCATCAATATCGTTCTTGTTATCGATGGCGCCTTCGAAAATTTCGCAGGGGATATCGGCAATGCTTCTGCGGTCGGCACCGGCGCGGATCATCGCGCGTACGGCAAAACCTTTCCTGTACAACTCGCGTGTAAGATGGGCTCCCAAAAAGCCATTGGCACCGGTAATGAGCACTGTTTCCATACTGATCAGCCGAGGGCTATTTCTTTTTTTACTTCACGTGATACCATGCGCAGTTTCCATCCCGAAGGAAGCCAGTGCATCAGGCGTTGATTGATGCGGTTGACGATGCCGGGAATAATAACGGGCTCTCCTTCCCATGTTTTTTTCAGGGCAAGAAAAGCGATGGCAGACGCAGACATCAATCCCAATCGCGCTTTTAATCCCTGCGCCAGTATACGCCTTGACGTATTGGAGTTGGTCATGATCGGACCGGGATAAACCACGCTCACGGAAATGCCGGTACCCGAAAGTTCTTCGCGAAGCCCGAGAGAGAAGGAGGAGATGAATGCTTTGGAAGCGGGATAAACTGTTTTGTAAGCAATGGGTGTAAAAGCTGCCATGCTCGAAACATTCAGGATAAAACTGCTGGGTTGTTTCAGTAAATAAGGAATAAGCATGCGCGTGAGCATGGCCGTGCCACGCACGTTGAGCTGAATGATGCGGTCGATCATATCGATTGAAGAACCTGCTATCGGAGACGTGCCACCGATACCTGCATTGTTGAGCAGGAAATCGACGGGATACGCTTCGAGCAGGGGAGGAATGACCGCTTGCAGTTGATCGATATCGCTGAGGTCCACTTCAACGGCCACCGCACGGATGGCGTATTCCCACTCAAGCTGTGTGGCAACGCTGGCTATGCCACTGCCGGGCAACGCAAGTAGTAAAAGATTACGGCCGCTTGCGGCACATTGACGCGCAAACTCTTTGCCCAGGCCTGAGCCGGCGCCGGTAATAAGGGTGTAGGTTAACAACGGGTTTGTCATGGTAAATGGTTTAAAATGATTTATCGGGTGCGTCACCGTTTTTAGCAGGAAACATGGTGCCGAAAACTTTATCCCATAACACCGAGCTCACACCAAAACCTTTTTCTTCGTCTTTGTAATGATGCAGGTGATGATTGCGCCACAAAGGTTTCAGCCATTTGAACGGAGGCGCAAAGGCATGAATGGCATAATGCATGCTGCCGTACAAAAGATAACCGGAAATAAAACCCGGGAAGAAAGCAACAGCTCTTGTGCCCATGATCAGGTAAAAGATGGCGAACAGTACACTTGAAATTAGTATGCTCGGTACAGGCGGCATGAACAGGCGTTGTTTGTCGCGCGGATATTCGTGATGATTGCCGTGCAGTACATAGGTGACGCGGCTCAGCCGCTGGTTGCGGCTGACAAGGTGAAACAAAAAACGGTGAGCGATGTATTCGAATAAGGTCCAGAAGAAGAGTGCACCGAAGTAGGTGAGCATTGTTTGCCACAACGGATAACCGATCCGCGCGGTGCTGTACCACAACAGATAGATAATAACGGGTACGTACATCGCAAAAATGACCGCGGGGTGCGTTTTGGTCAGCAATTCGAGGTATTTGTTGCGGAAGATAGTGGCCTGGCCTTTATTCTTTGTTTTCATCGGCGGTGCTGATTTAAGGTGCAAGTTGAGATGGGGCGGCATAAAAACCTTGAAAGGAGGGATGAGTTGTAGGCTGATCTGGTTGAAGCGGAGGATAGAGCTGTCAGATCGTTTCACTTCAGTATCAAAAAATAATACAAGGGAGTATTCAAAACGAAAATCTTCGTGAACAATAGTTTTGATATTATAAAAAACTAAATGCCATATCGTACTTGTACGATTCGTAAATCTTCTTCATCTTTGTCCCGAGCCAACACCAAAACCGTCCACCACCATGCCTCAACGGAGGAGCTATGTCCTTGCCACCACAAGGATAGCTATATTCATATTCGCCACTTTGTGCGCGCGCCCTTTACTGGCGCAGCATAGCGTCTATGCGTTGAAGCAGGAGCTCCCCGATTCTTTGGTCTTCCGCACTTTCTGCAAACAATATTTTCTCTTCGGTCAGGCACAGGCTTCAACTACATCTGTTGATACAACAACCGGCAGTCCTGAAGTCCCGCTGCTGACGATCCACGGCAATATCCGCTACGATTTCCTGTACCGCTCTTACCTGGATACACCGTATGCGCAGCGCGATTTTCGACAGCATACTATTCAGACTAATCTGCAGGTTACGGTCAAAGACAAATATCCGATGCGGGTTAACCTCGTTGCGCGCACCAGTAATTCTCCTTTCTTCCGCAATTTTCTCGATGCCAACCTCCAGTTCGACCGCTACGCCTATCAGCAAAAATACCGCGAGCGCCTGCTGAACCGGATCAAAGAAGTTGAATTCAATAAGCCCGATCTCAAAATGCTCGAGGGCGAACTGGATAAACAACGCCATCGCATCGACTCATTGCGGAAAATGCTGAACGATCCCGGCCTGCAACAACGATTGGTCAGGGAGAGGGAACAGCAGTTCAATAAAAACCGCCGCCTCGCAGTACCACCACGCGTCGACTCACTGACTGATTCAATCGGCGGTATTTCCCCGTCAGATAGTCTCAGCGGCAGGTTAACTGCTGCTAAAGATTCGCTCGGACAGTATGCAGCATGGATCGCTGAAAAACAGCAAGAACTTGATTCGTTGGAGAATAAAATAAGCAAACTGCAGGTGAAGTATGACAGCACACGTGTTGCCATCAACAATAAATTATACAAAGTAACCCGGCAGCTCAATCAAAAGCCCGATATGAAGGAGTGGCAAAAAATTGCCGCGGAGTACGGAATGGATGCAGGCAAGCCCAAAGGCTTCGACCGCTTTTTGTCGGGTATCCGCAATGTAGGCATCGGCCGTTCGGTGTTGAATTATTCCGAACTCACCGCCATGAATGTATCGCTCACGGGTCTGCAGATAGAGTATAATGATAAATTATATGCGGCCGCAGCCATTGGCCAGATTGATTTCGGTTTCCGTGATTTCTTTGGTCGCAACAATCGTCAGCGCGGTCAGCAACTCGCTATGCTGCGTTTAGGCAAAGGAGATATCGACAGAGCCGCAGTGATTGTTTCCGTATTTACTGGCAGACGTTATCCCTATGGCGGCTTCGGCGGCGATTCGGTGAACAGCCGCATACAATTGGTCGGCTATTCCGTGGAAGGTATTTTGCGTAAAGATGCACGCACCGGTATCAGCGCTGAGATCGCCAAGTCTACCGGACCAGCCTCCGGATCTCCGGGCAAGAACGGCGAGATGAACCGCCTCGTGCAGTTCTCCGATGCGTCAAATCTGGCCGTCAGTATCAAGGGCGAAACATTTTTTCCTAAAACATCCACCGCGGTGAGCGGCTTCATCCGCAAGACCGGAGAGCGGTATCAATCTTTCAGCCTCTTTACTTATAATACTGACCAGCTTGCCTGGTTGCTGAAACTCGAACAGCCTTTCTGGAAACGCCGCGTTAGCCTCACTACCATGCTCCGCCGCAACGATTTTACCAATCCTTTTACCGAAAAGACTTTCCGTACCACCGCTGTTTTTAAAAGCGTGTTGCTGAACATACGGATACCGCGTTATCCTTCATTAAGCGCAGGCTATTATCCCGGTACGCAATTATACCTGATCGACAAAGAACGCATCCGTGAGAATGTCTATTATATTTTGAATGGTACACTCATGCATCATTACAAAGTGGGTGGATTGCAAATGTTGTCTTCCGCTATTTATAATCGTTTTGATTCAAAGGGTACGGACACCGGTTTCATCGCTTACAGCGGTATAAATTATCAACTGGCGCATTCAATCATGTGGCCGGCTGTTCTGTTGCAGGGAATCTACAGCTATACCGGCCAAAGTGAAATGAATTTTTATACACTCGAAAGCCAGGCCGATATCCGTTTGGGAAAATGGTTTGCTGTCGGCGGCGGGCTTCGCTACAACCGGGTGATAAGCGGAGATATTTACTGGGGTGGACGTTTGATGGCGATGGTGTCGGCCGGACGTCTCGGCGGCCTGCAGGTGCAATACGAAAAAAGTCATTTACCAACAATACATAAAACTCTTTACGGAATAGAAACAGGACGTGTGTCCTGGTTTAAAAACTTTTGATATGTATAAAACTCTTGCTGCTTTTTGCCTGTTGCTGCTGCATCTTACCGTTGATGCACAGGTGAGTCTGAGTGTGCAGCTTCCGCCGGGAGGCATGGTCAGCCGCGACCAGTTGTGGAATGTGGCCGTGATGAACAATGGCGGCACTACTGTTGAAGCCATACTGGCGCTCGAACTGCGTGATGCCGTTTCCGGGCAAACGGTTCTTTCCGCAGGCACCGGCAATTTTTCGGCGGGCAAAGGCGTGAAGATGATCAATATCCGCGACGTGCAACCGGTATTGTATAATCATTTGTCGGGTGATTTTAGCGGCAGTTATCTGCCACTCGGTTCCTACGTAGCCTGTTATCGTTTGTTTCAGCAAACAGCTAAAGGACCGGTGCCGCTGGCCGATGAATGTGTGCGTATCAATATCAGCCCGCTCAGTCCGCCTTTACTGAACACACCTTCCGATAAATCACAATTGGAAACAACCAATCCGCAGTTCGCGTGGTTGCCACCGGCGCCATTGGATATGTTCCGCAACCTTAGCTATGATCTCGTAGTAGCGGAAGTACTTGTAGGACAATCGCCGTCGGAAGCGGTTCAATACAATACCCCTGTTTATGCACGCCCCGATATCCGCATGCCGGTGGATGTATATCCCTCTACTTATAGCAAACTGGACACGGGTCGTTTGTATGCCTGGCAGGTGATAGCACGTAATGGTACGCAATACGCTGCAGCTACTGAAGTATGGACTTTTTCCATCAAAGGACCGGAGAAAGAAAACAAGTATGTGAAAAAGGCACCGTATATAAAAATGATGATGGGCAATGCCGCCGATATCGGCATTGCGCCGAATGGCATACTGAAGCTGATGTATAACAACCGCACCAATGACTCGCTTGTAACGATCAAAATTGATATTCCGGGTGAAGGCGCAAAGACATTTGAACTGAACGTGAAGCAGGGCGAGAACTACCTCGAATATCCATTGACCAAAGTAATTAAATACAAAGAAAATATTGTTTACAGAGCCACGCTTGTGAATTCGCTTCGCGAAACATGGTCTCTGCAATTCAAAGTTGTTTTATTCAAAGACGGGCAGAACTGATTCTGAAACGGTAAACTTATTGTTGAGTTATGTTAGCAAAATTATCAACGCGTTACAACCAACTGATTGCGTATTTTTTTCTGAACCTGTTCCTCCTTTCGGGACTGGGTGGCTGGGCTATGAATGGAGGCGAAACACCGCGGTATACAGTTGCAACTGATTATGCACGTCGTTCACGTGCCGTATCATTTTCACCGGAGAAAAAAGCTGCTCCTGTTA